>Ga0208898_1002098_pt1 | contig 12462 bp, 16 predicted proteins | sample VirMetDEL_Mar_4_FD_184513 | JGI IMG/M metagenome (GOLD analysis project Ga0208898, IMG submission 184513) | Aqueous microbial communities from the Delaware River and Bay under freshwater to marine salinity gradient to study organic matter... | ecosystem: Environmental > Aquatic > Marine >...
TAATAAAGTCATTGCGTTAGGAAAGCCTCTTCAAGAGGCTTTTTTAATTTTGCAATACTCGTGACAACTTTGGTGACAACTGTTTTGGTCCTATAAGTTATCATACGTTCTCTAATCGTTCACCGATATCGCTATGTTTTGATTCTGGTATCTTTCGTTGCGTTTGCCATCACAATGATTTTCTGAACATCGGTCAGTTCTTGGAACTCAGCTTCGGTTCGCCAGTAAAGTGATAAAAGATCCTGATGAGGATTCATCTTGTCGTACCAGTCTGCCGCAGACTCAACAGGAGGCCCGTAGAGAGCCGCAAACTCTTTTTTGAACTGCTGGCTCGTCGAAATCACTTTGGCAGTATGACTGACGTCTAGGGCGTCTACTGGCGTCCAAAATTCACCGGGTGCCAATATGGCAATAGCTTTACTGGGTGAGTATGAAACAGCCGGACGGCCGTCCCACGAACAAAGGAATGCGTCTTTAAAAGACACACGGGTATTGGTCATAGATTTTCCTGATTATTTTGGATTTTGTGTTCAGCTCCTAGCGTCCCACACTATTTAAGTAGGTCTTGGATCGTCCGTATTCAAGATACCTTAATTTTATTTTCTTCTGTCGATGGAAGCCCAAATTGCCGCCAACCCACAAGCTATTAAAAACAACGCATCGGAAGAAATGTTTTCGAAACTATAGTCATTATAATCGAGTGTCTCATACAAAGTGACTAGGATCAGTATTAATCCCCCCAAAAAAATAAGTGGGAACCTAATGTGTTCTAAGAATTTATACCAATGCCTCATGGCTAAGATCTTACGGATAAAGTTTCAGAATAAAAGGCCCATTAAGAATCGCTTGATGACACTGACCTACTGGTTAAGATTGTGGCATGAGACTTCCAACAATCATTGCCATACTGTTGATGCTCACGTCCTGTGTGGGACAAAACAAAGCTGACCTTCCACCACGTGAAATCATTGAGTCTCAAACCGTTTTAGGAGTAGACAGCTCCGAACTGGATTACGCAACTCAATTAGAAATATTTCGAGATCTACCTGGACCGAAACTCTGTGCTGCTGCACTGCCATTGCAGTCAATTGCTGAGATGTTTGTTTTGAATGATGATCAAACCGATATTTCTTTCTTCTTAGGTTTTACGCCAGGAGCAGACGATACAGATGTTGTTAAACTGTTGACAAATGAACTCAATCGTAGATTCAAGTCGAATAAGGATAAGTGTATTGCAAGGAATGGCGAAAATTATCGAAAGGCTACTGCTATCTGCCTTGAAGAAGCAAAACAAAAAGATCAATTTTGGTACACAAAATCACTAGAAATAAAAGATAAATGTGCAACTCAAGCCAAGACGCAGGGGCTTTGTGAGCCTTTGTGGTTTGGGGGAGTCCTTATGGGTGGAAGTTCGTCGGTTATTGGCGATTGCGGTTGCACCAAGAAAGCTATTGAAAACGTTTGTGGGTCAGAGTTCGCTTCCAAGGCAAATATTCGGGCGTTGATTAACAACAATATTGTGCGTAAAAAACGCCAACAGGCGAAACAGGAGGCTGATGAAAAACGCCGTGAGCGCCAACGGTTTATCCAAAATTACTCTCGCTCACTCAACTCGACTCTATACTGTACAGCAAGACAAGGCTTGCCTGGGACTATGAGCATAAGTTGCTTCTAAAAAAGTTCGCGGATCTTAGGTTAAAGGTTTTGAGCCAAAATGTTCAATAAATACTGCTACTTCTTATTTCTCTCCATTACGTTGATTTCTAGTGTCTCCCATGCAGCTAGCTTGGAGTGCTCGTTAGCATCTAACCCTTCAGAAGAGACAATTTGCGCTTATGGCGAGCTATCTGCTTTAGACCAAATTTTGGCAAAAGTATACCAGCAAGCGCCTGATATCGTTGGCTGGATGCCAGCGGAAGAATTAAGCGAAGCACAAAGAAACTGGATTGTTCAGCGAAATAGTTGTGCTGACGATTATGGATGTATCTACAAATCTTACGTTGAGCGCATAAAGGAAATTTCAGCTGCCACATTAGAATTGGAGGCCAACGACAGCTTCACTTCTTTTATTTACGAGGGAGAGCCTGTTGAGGGCATTTGTGAGAATGACAAAACGCTTTCTGATTGGGGTCAATGTGTGACGCTTATGCCAGGTGGGGCCTCTTTCAGAGGTTTTGGCGCTCAAGGTCAATTAGCATTTGATTATTTCTACTTTGGAGCAAACGGACATATGTGCAACGCGTCTGGAGTGGCGCAGAAATCTGGTAGCTCTTGGGTATATTCAGATACAGAATATGACTGCAAAATTAATATTAGTATAAGCGCGGATGGGTTATTATTGTCTCCAACCGAGCAGTGTAATGTATATTGCGGGATGAGGGCTTATGGAGGTTTTGACCGCCTGATCGAGTACTAATAGAAAAACTCGATTTCAACTCATTTTGAAGGAATTGCGTCATGCTTTAGCCTGCTATCCCACCTAGCGAAAAACCTCTTGGGAGCATAGATGATAAGCACTTAGCTATTGGTGGATTACAGATAAAGCACCAAACACGAACAATGGATTTGTGAAAGCAAGGGCTGCCCCCCAACCCACGCCATCACGTCAGCTCCTCATCGATCATGTTCTCAACATATGCGCAGCTTTTACAAAGTATTTTCGTATCTTTGAGTGATAGATAGTGCCGCCATTCTTTGATCCAGTCTAACATTGCCTGTCGACTTAGCAGCGAATTATACAACTATTCATCAGCCTTTCTGTGCCTTTAAGAATTGAAACTATGCCAACGAAAATGCTTTTGAAGGCTTCAAAACTTTTATTGGGCACCAGTGATGACACTAGTTTTAATTTTATTGGTGATGTGGCTAGACACACTCTAATTTAAATCCTTATCATAGTTACAGTTGCAATGAATGTGAGCCTGCACGATGAAAAACCTACTAGCATTCTTGTTTATTTGTTTGGCATCTATTTGCAACGCTGGTTCATGTGAATGGTCATGGACGGCAAACATAAGTGAAGAAGTACGCGTAAACTCGAAGGGCAAAAAGTTAAGTTCACTTGGTCAGGTTCTTGCGCAAGAACGCTATATTTTTTGGGCGAACTTTTTACCAGATCAGATAGACAAAATACGCGGAGATACTTATTGGACGCCAGAACTGTCAGGAAAGAATACCTTTCATTACAAAGGTAATCGTCAAGTATTAGCGGACATACCTGAAGAAAAGTTTGTTATTTCGGATCGCGTCAGAAAAGCTTTTGGACGTGTTCAAATATTGAAGTTAGGGTAAAAAAAAGCGGTTGGGATTGCGATGCAAGTGCAACTGGTGAAGTGAAAATAACAGCGGAAAATATCGACCATTGTTTTTAAGCCATTGTTCGGCAAGACTCGGGGTGATAGATGCGCGCTTACCCACAAATTTACTGATGATGCGTTCTGAGACAACTTAATACTTCAAATAATACTTAGTGGCGTTATTCTTTCACTCTATGAAATACGCTTTGCAATTAGAAGAACGTGTTGAGGCAACACCAAAATCGACAGGTGTCTGTCCGTGTTGCGGTAGTGAAATGATTGCTAAATGTGGGAATAGGAAGGTTTGGCATTGGGCGCATAAGACAAAACAGACATGCGACCACTGGTGGGAAAGTGAAACTCAATGGCATCGTGAGTGGAAAAATAGGTTTCCACATGATTGGCAAGAGGTTATCCATTTAGCGGATAGCGGTGAAAAACATATTGCTGACGTCAAGACGCCTGATGGATTGGTGATAGAGTTTCAGCACTCTTACATTTCTTCGGAGGAGCGGCTGTACCGTGAAAAATTTTATTCCAACATGATTTGGATTGTTGACGGTCGTAGAACTAAAAACGATTTAAAACGACTAGTTAAATTACACGAAGATGCACGGACACCCCCTTGGTATTACTGGCGGGAAGGTAACGAAATTAAAATTTATGATCCAGAATGGTATCTTCCAAAGGCTTGGCTTACGTCGAGAGTTAAGGTCTATTTTGATTTCGGTTACATAGACAGGCCGGGCGATTATGAGGACGGTTGCATTGCTCCTCCATGGAACAGTCATTTGGTTTGTTTAAATCCTGAAAGTGCTATTGATAACTATCGAAGATCCTTGCAGGTTATAGACAGAACAAGATTTTTGACCGATCTAACGTCTCGTTACAATGATGCTCCGTTTTAGAATTATAGGACTTAACCCATGCGCACCATACTCATAGCATTAGTGAGGACGCTTGCCACGCAGATAAATGCAGCTTAACGATTTAGGATGCTATCCTGAGTAAGTGGATTTCTTATCGTCAGGCTATCCGCTCAGACTCAGAAGCAATAACGCTGATTAATCCCCAATAGCCGTACGCATACTGTTGCATTGCCTGTAGTCTGCGTTTTGGCTACTTTCGTGCTGCATTCCATTGGAAAGAGCGTTACGAACCATCAATGTGAGCTTGGGTTTGGAAGATAGCGAGACATATTACGTGTACATGTATACCGATCCTCGAGATGGATCGCCCATATACATTGGTAAAGGAAAAGGCTGGCGGGCTTATAGCCACCAGAACTGGTCAACCAACGAACAACTTCAAAGATTTATTAAAAAACGGCAATCAGAGGGCTTCAAAATGGAGCCCGAAATCGTAGCACATGGCACTGAGGACAACATGTTTTTAGTCGAAGTTGCCTTAATCAATTTTTATGGCCGCAAAGATCATCTAATGGGGCCTCTATTGAACGCAACTGACGGAGGGGAAGGAGTAAGCAACCCGTCGGACGAGGTACGTGCAATACAGAGAGCCTCAGCGTTCAGAAGGAATGGTGGCGAAAGAATTTTTGATTTTGAAAATTATGAAACAGGAGAAATTTTCACTGGGAATATGCCTGATTTTGCTGACCATATCGGAAAAGATCATAAGCAGGTGAATAAGCTGACCAATTCTGTTGAAGTGCACTCGATCGCAGGTTGGATAATAAAAGATAGTGGCGTTGTACCTCAAAACTATGAAAAAAAGTTTCATTTCTTTCATGCTGGCACGGAAGAAGAATTTATAGGCACTCAAGCTGAATTAATGAAAAAGACGGGTCTTTCTGCTGGACTAATAAGCATGATGGTCCACAAAACCATAGAGCATGCGAACGGTTGGGTTTTATATGAAGAACGTGAAAATACAGCCAAACTTCGAAAGAGTAAAACGGATCGGTGGTATCATCCAAGGGTTAGATGGAATAACCCAAGAAAGACCAAGAAATCAGAAGCTACATGGGCCATGGCACTTGAAATAAAGAAGGTTTGGGAAAAACTAAAAACTGAAAAAAGTGGGATTGGGGGAAGTGCGGTGCTTCGATCAATGAATTTGTTGGATCATTTGAGTTTGCGAGTAGCTGATATGTTGTGTAGGGAGTTTCGCGAAAAAACCTTTGATCCTGAAACAGATGATGAGTGGAAGGCTTTTTATCAAACTTATTTGCAAGATAATAATTTGCCGGAGTATGTGTTTCCAAACAATATAGTTGATGGTCGATCTAAAGCTCCGCCTAATAAGCACAATCACGAAATTCGAGCTCAAATTGCTAAGCTTATTGATGGGGGCGTTGGACCAAATAAAATCTCCAGCGAACTCGGAATAAGCCGGTCAGCAGTTCAAAGATTTAAAAAAGCCTATTCAAACACTCAACAATAGTCTCTCGGTCAAATAGCCATTAACTCCAGCCATTTACTGGGTTCCCAGTATACCCCAACTCTTTTAGCAGCATGAGCGCTGCGGCCGAAATGCTTGTCTTTTACCTTGGAAAGTCAATCTTACGTTCATCAATTATTACCGCAAAATGTTCTTTTTAAATCATTGAAATTAATCTCCCTTCTATAATTCTTGTTGTCACCAATCATAAAATATTTGAAACTATTCCCTGACCACGACAAAAAGCTCTCTCAAATATAATGATACGTTACATTACAACGATTTTGTTTATATGGCTTTGCAGTAACGCGCTAGCAGAGGGCAAAAGATATGGTCCGTTTGTGTATTTTGATGAGGTGCCAAAGGCATTATTTTTGTTAGGGGAAATTGAAATTGGGAGCTCTTCCGAATTTCTTCGGGCGCTACGTCGACATGAGATAAATATTTTAGTTCTGCATAGTCAGGGCGGCGTTGTCTCTGAAAGCTTACTTATCGGAGAAATAGTAAGTAAAAATCAACTGGCTACGTTCATTCCCAAAGGTACAACTTTAAGAGATTACGTATTGGATGGCAAATGGCGGGAAGGTGAGCCATTTAAGGCCCAATGTTTATCTGCTTGCAGTTTAGTGTTTTTTGCAGGATGGCCGCGCGCAGCACAGGGTATTTTGGGAGTACATCAGGTAAGCCTATCGGTCGATCCAGAGATTTCGTCTGGTTCATTAGTTAGAGAAATCCAAAATCACTTAGCGGATATAATTTCCCAGCTGAACAGTTATCCTTTAGTGCCCGATTTTGTTTTGGAACGGATGTTAGCAACAAAAGAGATGTATATACTTAATGAGCAGGAGGCTGATACGGCAAGTACTAATGGAAATGCACTCATTGGAATAGTACCAACTAATTTTGATGTGGAAACTTACACTCTACGTCATATAAACGAGTGCTTAGTGAACATACAAAATATTATTGATGGGTATCCACCAATTCTAACTTATGACGGTATGCGTGAAGATTCCTTTATAATGGAGTTTAGTCCTAAGTGTTATCCAGAAGAAGTATTGCAAGCAAAGTCAGTTTTACAAAAATATCAAAAGCGTCTTGAGATTGACGAGTTTTCCGAGGATTTTGCCAATGCGCAGGCAGAATATTTTGAGGCTGTGACAATAGAGGCTCGTCGTTTTTGGCAAAAATAAGTTAAGAAATGATTTTTCGTAAACGTTATTGGGAACTTACAAATACATTCCGATTTTACAATGAGAGTATTTGAAACGTCCCCCATCCTGATAAGGTTATTAAGTATCCCCTGTTAAGTTTGTTAAGTCTGTTAAATTGTTATGCAAAAATTAACAAACTTAATAGACTTAACAACCCTCTCTTAACGCTGTTAACTCGACGAGTTTGTAAGGCTTAGTACGGTCTGGGCGAGCAATCTTATTTTTGCTTTGAAGCTTACTACATGCACTGCTGATCTGGGGTTCAGAACGGTCTAGCTTTTGGGCTAATTCACGAACCCGCTGCGGTCCTTGTTGTTCAATTATTGTGAGTATCTGTGCTTGCAGTGGCGCTTCATCTTCCAGATCCACTCCAGCGCCTTTCTTCTCAGCATAACGGCCATTCTCAAACGCGAGTACTTTTTCGCTGGGGAATATTAGGCGGCCCTTGGTATGAAGTTTTGTGACGCCATTAGAATTTGTAATCACCATCAGATTGTCTGGGACACCTGCTAAGGCAGTAGAGCCGATGATCTTATCGAACGGATCATCGCTGTCGTTTGCGGTAGGTTTCCCAGAATGCGTTAATACAAGGCAATCAACGTCATACTTATCGATCAATTCCTTTATTTCTGACATGGCCTGATATTCAGCATCGTAATGGCCCGTATTATGACGCTTCAGCTTTGCAAGAATGTCGACAATGACCAAGTCGGGATTATACTCAGACAATAATTCATCAAATTGCTTTTCACCACCTTGGCCCATACGGTTCATCTGGCCTTCTAAAACGATATGAACTTGGTGTTCATTGGTGAAGCGCTCAAAGCGTCCCTTTGCCACTCTTTTGTTGTATTCAAGTGCAAGATATAGAACCCGCTTTTCCCGAGATATTTCCTCTGCAATTTGCTCCGCCAATGTGGACTTTCCAGCCTTGGTTTTACCACCGAGAAGCGTAAGCCCAGGTGGCAACCATTCATGGATTTCATCACGATACTCTATAGTCTCAGCAAGAAGTTGGATGAGAGGTTGTCCAACGATTTTTGTACGATCAAATTCGTCAAAGTCTGCATGGCCCTCAAAGTTCATCTTTGTCCCTTTTGGCAATTTTGGCAGCAAGCTTCACAAACCGTTTCGTATCCTCATCCCAGCCACTTTCAGGGCCATATTGCCTGACTGTTTGAATTATCTCATCGTAAGTGCGCCCGTGGGCAGCCTTGAAACGAATGAGATCTGTCACAGTGCGTAACCAATCATTAAACGGGTGCAGCTTTAACCATCTTGGATGCATCATTGTTCGTCATCCTCCGCTCTATGAGGAGGTTCAGGACGTGCTGGGTCAGGTGTTTGCATCCTGTGCTCGTGTTCCAAGCGTTCGTCTCTGCTGGTATCTTCCAGATGCGCGTACGGCTGGACGGAATCTTCACCCTCCATCACTTCTAGTTCCACGGCCAAAGATTCTTCGAGAGCATTGACATCCGCCCCATCAAGCACGTCCGAAGTGGCATTCAATATTTCAATAAATTGGTTAGCCTCTCGGGGAGAAGCGCCCAGGGTTCCTGCGAATGCATGCACCGCAGCTTCCAACTTAGACTCACCCGCGAGAGCTTCCACATAACCCGACCAAGGCTGCCCTACGATGTCATCGCCCAAATCGGCCATGATCGATGTCTGCAGCAAAGAAGCATATCTTTCGACCTCCGAAGCACTGTAAGAGATACCACGGGACGATAGAGCCAATTTTACAGCCGCCTCTAAGGGTGCCTCAGAAAACGCCAGTTCACGCAACATCGTCAGTCTCCTTAAGGTCTAGTTCACAGGCTTCCACCCATTCTTCGATTTCACCTTCGAACTGGCCCTCTGCGTCTGGGTTTTCCAAATGGCTTTGCAGAGAGAGCGGGGTTTTGATCATCAGCATTAAATCAGCCTTTTGGCGGGCTTGGCTTTTGGTCATTCCGGATACAGAGCTGCTGATTAAACCAGCGTCTGTCATCCGTGCCAGGACCGTTTCTTGCATTTCAAGAAATGGATCGTGGTATTTCATTATATCGTTTGAATATGACGGTGCTCTGCCTTTGAAGTCTTTGAGTTTATTTGACCCGTCTTTGATTTCATTGATTTGATTTATGAACCTTGTGAAAGTTGGTTTTAATCTCTGAACAAGGGCCTCAAGCATCCCGATGTGCTCCTCTAACGCACAATCCTGCAGTGCATCTTCAATGGCTTTAAGCCGTGCCAGCTTTCGCATGAGACGCGTTTGTAGTTGATGCTTGCGGTCCCTTTTAATAGCAGTCGCATTTCGGATTTCTGCCATCTGAACGGATATCTGATCAAATTCGTCCTGATCATCAATCTTTTCAGTCCGAAGTCTCGAAAGGTCATCACAATATCGTTCACTAGCTTCGATGTCATCGGCTGCTTTTTTGATGTCATTTTCAAGGCAGGTAATTTCTGGCTCAAGTGCGTTTCGTTCTCTGAGTAGATCGATTTCTCGTTGATTAGACATTTCAATCATGGGCCTGTCCTTTTTTGCAAAAAATATTTTCGGGGGGGTATGCAGCCACAGCAGCGGGGGCGGGGGGAGGGTGGTGTACCCGCTGTTAGCTGCAAGATATGCCGCCTTACATTAGCTCCTACGGTTGTGGGAACCGATGAACTTATCTCGTAACATTCTGTTTTTGTTGTTTTTAATGGGGCGCGCAGTGGTTCTGACAACGCCTCTGACAACTTTGATACATTAATTGGCATTTCTCGCTCTGCTTTGTCGCTGTCGCTCATGGGTCTGAGAAGTGTGCTTTGCCTTGGCGAGGTCACTGGATACTCTTCAAGCCCCCCTTTTAAACCCCCGTCGTTTTGAATGGTTATTATGACCATCGTCTTGTCCTCGCGCCAAACTCCAGTTCAATTTCATGCTTAGAGGGCAGAGGAGCATTTTCTTCGTAAAGGATCTGATATCTGTTGCTTCGCTGATACCTTCCTTTAAACGGCTTACCTTTTGGCAACAGCAATCGGATTAGACCAAACTGATGTAATCTTTTGACTGCTCTCGAGACATCCGCTTGATCTATTCCGCCCGAGAGTTCGCCTAAGTACTCCTGTGAGGCGTAACAAATCCCTCTTGGGCTGGCACATGCACCGAGGGCGTGCAGAACCCTGAGATCGTTTTTTTTCAAGTCGTACTGACAAGCTCTGATAGGGACCTTACTGTACAACCTTCTGTCTACCTTAAGGGATGCGTACAGAGGCTGTTTGCGTTTGATCCGTCTGCGCGTGGCAAGGTTTAAATCAGAAAGCCTTTGGGTAAGGTCCGTCACTTATTCGGCCTCAGGCTGGTTTTGAAAAGTCTTTTGCACCCAGAAAGCTGGTACCAATTCCCGTTCGCCTAACCGTACACTAGGTATTTGGCCTGACTTAATCATTCGTCGAATATGGCTTTGAGAGCCGCAGCCGATTTCCGAAAGTTCTTTAACGCTGTAAGCTATTTTTGACATTTTGTAGCTCCAATTATTTCTTCTTCCTTGAAAATAATGGAGACTATAGTTAATATAAAGCTTATAACTATTAACAATTGAAAAATATGAAATGCTGCCTGTTCACTTCTTCTTTGCAAACAAACGCGCATATTCAGGCTATAAGTTCGCTAAGAGCGGAACTGTCGTTCCGATAGATCCGGCTTTAGGCTACGAAACGCTTAACTTTGACACTGAAATGGCTGTCAAATCCTTCCGCGAATTTTACGATTTGATTCGCGAGGTTTTAGAAAAAAAGGTTCCTTCACAAGTTGAACCAATAGCAACAAGAGTAATTCGTTTTTGTGATAATTACGGTTTGCCAGGCCCAGATAGTGACGGAATGATTTTTGAGCTTTCAGCGGCGATGTTTATGAAATGCTTTGAAGAGCGTTATGACGATCGACCTACAAAAATCCGTATTGAACGCGATGAGCAAGGCAGGGGACAATCATTTATCGAGCCAGGCTCTTTGATCGATTATTTTGTTTGGATATCAAACTTCCCCCCTAAAAACAGTTGGACGATTTGTCGATATCGTTTGCTTAACGATGGGCAACCGCGATCACGAAATCTAGGAAAAAGGTGTCCACCACTATGCATGTTACCGACCGATGGTCGACGACAATGGGGGGCTGGATGCCAGCCAGCTTGGAATATGAAGCAGAAGAGAGAAAGGAAATAATGTGGGTGTTAAAAAATACCAGACGAAGACCACGGGTACGCTCTGGCGCTTGGACGTTAAGATACGAGGTAAAACAATAACTCGCCGAGGTTTTCAAACTAGGAGAGAAGCTCAAAAAGCAGAGAGGGAAATTAGAAATAATGCTGAAAAGGGTCTCTGTATTGAGTTCGAAAACATAACGCTTTCTGACTATCTAAATCGATGGTTGGAACACTTGCCTGCGCTGCGCCAACAGGGTGATAGTCAACGCCTAAGGATCAAACAACATGTAGCTAATATAATCCCAAGCTTAGGTGATATTAAGGTGAAAAACCTTACCGAAAAGCACGTCATGGAGTTAAGAAAAAATTCTTTGGAAAGGCTAGCTCCACGTACTGTAAAAAATATGGAAACACAGTTGAAAGCTTCTCTTTTTGACGGGTTGAAAAAAGGATGGATTCCTAGAAACCCACTGCAATTTTTTGTAACACTTAGTGTGGATCAACATGACGTGAAGGAAGTTGAAGCCTTCGAACCAGAGGAACAAGTAAAGCTTTTAGAATACGCTGCAAAATATGCAAAAATTCATGATCAACGTTGGTATATGTTGGTCTTTCTTGGGTTGCATACTGGTCTACGAAAAGGAGAGCTGGTTGCATTACAATGGCGACACATCGACTTACAGGAACGTACACTTACTGTCCGACAAACAATGGAATATTCGGCAGGCGACACGGCTGGAAGGTTGAAAAAACCCAAGTCAAAGTCGGGTTTCCGAGAAATAATTCTGTCTGAAACGGCGGTCGGCGAATTAAAGCGCTATTTCCTTTGGGCTTCTGAATTTGCTTTGAAATTCAAAAGGAAGGTATCTAAAGATGATTTTGTTCTCTTTACAGATGATCTTACTGCGCTTTCAAAGTCTGCTCCTCAGTCTCGTTGGAATACAATTCTGCGGCAAGCAAAACTTAGACATCGTGGTATGCACGCACTTCGACATACGCATGCAAGCAATCTTATAGCTGCGGGGCTTAACCCCAAAATTATACAGGAGAGGCTTGGCCATGGTTCAATAGACGTAACGCTCGATATTTACGGTCACGTATTTCAAAAATATGGAAAAGAAGAAACCACTCGTGCCCTAGAAGCGTGGGAGGCCACAACTTTGAAAGGTTTGTGACAACCTTTGTGACGACTAGTTTAACGTAAGTAATGACTAGCTATGGCTTCTATGATCGAGTTGAGAGATAGAAACCTGTATTTTGAAGGACATAACCACCTATGATTACGTATCCGATGATTTTGGGTACCGTAGGTCGCAAGTTCGAATCTTGCCGTCCCGACCAAATAAGACTTAATAAAGTCATTGCGTTAGGAAAGCCTCT
>Ga0208898_1002099_pt1 | contig 12461 bp, 11 predicted proteins | sample VirMetDEL_Mar_4_FD_184513 | JGI IMG/M metagenome (GOLD analysis project Ga0208898, IMG submission 184513) | Aqueous microbial communities from the Delaware River and Bay under freshwater to marine salinity gradient to study organic matter... | ecosystem: Environmental > Aquatic > Marine >...
CGCTAAGTTGTACGTTGAGACAACGAGAGATATTTCTCGTCAGATCATTCGTCATCGTTCACTAAGCGTTCAAGAGTACAGTCAACGCTACGCTGTGCCTTCTCAGTATGAGCTTAGTGAGGCTAGGCTGCAAGACCACACCAACAGACAGAACAGTATTGAGACGGACGACAAACAGCTTCAACACTGGTGGATGCAGATGCAGGAGAGGGTACGCAAGGAGAGTATGTTGGTTTATCAAATGGCGGTAGACCATGGTATTGCTAAAGAGCTGGCTCGTAAGGTGTTGCCTGAGGGTCTGATGGTTACAACGATGTACGTGACTGGTTCTATTCGTTCTTGGATTCATTACATTCAGGTGCGAACAGACCCCAGCACACAGAAGGAGCATCGCATCGTGGCAGAGCAGTGTCGTGAGGCTTTGGCTGAGTATTATCCATTAATCTTTGGGAGTAAGAATGAAGTCATTTAGATTTGTGTTTGATGATGATGAAGCCTTCGAGTCAGCCGAAGTGTTTTACCCACAGAAGAAGATAGAGCACTTGTGCGTCTACCCTGATGATGTGATGTGGAACAATGTGCTGATGGAGTTCTGTACATTCCTAGAGAGCACAGGATACCACGGGGTGACACGTAAGGTTGAGTTAGGTCTTTCTTTAGTAAAGGATTCAGATGAGACATTTGGTAATTCCTGATACCCAATGCAAACCAGGAAACAACCACGACCACATGGCGTGGGCTGGTAAGTACGCAGCAGAGAAGTGCCCCGAAGTGATCGTACATCTAGGCGACCACTGGGACATGCCCTCTCTGTCTGTGTATGACGTGGGTAAGAAAGCCTTTGAGGGCAGGACATACATGCAGGACATCAAGGCAGGTAACGAGGCTATGGATGCGTTCATGGCACCTGTTACTGCGGAGATTGAACGCCGTAAGCGCCGCAAGCTCAAGGCATGGAAGCCACGGTTGGTGTTCTTGTTGGGCAACCACGAAGAACGTATTGACCGGGCTATCAACAGTGACCGCAAACTAGAAGGTCTGATTGGCTACCACGACTTCAACCTTGTCAAGCATGGATGGGAAGTTTATCCCTTCCTTCAGGTTGTTGTTATTGATGGTATCGCTTACAGCCACTACTTTACCTCAGGGGTTATGGGGCGTCCTGTCTCCTCGCCTAACCTCCTGCTGGCAAAGAAGCACATGTCGTGCGTCATGGGTCACGTCCAAGACCGAGCCATCTCATACAGCCGCAGGGCAGATGGTAGTCGAGTGACTGGTATATTTGGTGGCATTTATTATCAACACGACGAGGACTACCTCACCCCCCAGACTAACGGTAGCTGGTCAGGCGTGTGGATGTTGAACGAGGTAGTCAATGGTAGTTTTGATGAGATGCCTATTTCAATTAAATACTTGAAGGAGACGTATGGCTCTAACAATTCCCGACATAATGGAAAAGCTAAAACAAGTTGATGAGATTTCTTTGCTAGAGATATTGGAGGTGTCTAGCGAGGATTTGGTGAATCGGTTTATAGACCGTATCGAAGATAAAGCAGATGAACTAGAAGGAGAATTAGATGACAATTGAAACGCCGTGGTCAAGCATTGGATACATTACCTACAAGCGGACGTATGCTCGCCGCCTGAACGAAGGTGATGCTAACAGTGCGACAGAAGAATTTAAAGACACGGTAGGGAGGGTAGTTGACGCCGCAAACAATCAGCTTGGTTGTGGCTTTGACGCTGAGGAACAAGCACGACTGGAGAAATATCTACTGGAACTCAAGGGGACTGTAGCTGGTCGCTTCTTGTGGCAGCTAGGCACATCTACAGTTGACCGCTTAGGTCTTGCCTCGCTACAAAACTGTGCCTTCACTGTGGTGGACGATCCTGTGCGTCCGTTCACGTGGGCTATGGATTTACTTATGTTGGGGAGTGGTGTTGGATATAATATACAGAGGAAGAACGTTGACAAACTACCTGTCGTTAATATTAATTTTACTAAGCCTGAGCGTCTTGATAGTACCGACGCTGATTTTATCGTGCCTGATAGTCGGGAGGGGTGGGTTAAGCTACTTGGTAAAACTCTTAAAGCCGCATTCCTTTCAGATAAACCCGGCAGCTTCAGCTACAGCACAATTAATATCCGTGGTAAGGGAGCACCTATCAAGGGGTTCGGCGGCACTGCTTCGGGGGCTGAAATACTTTGCCAAGGAATCGATCAAATCAGTGATGTCTTATCGAAGAGAAAGGGCAAGAAAATACGCCCAGTGGACGCGCTAGACATCATGAACATCATTGGCTCTATTGTGGTGGCTGGCAATGTACGCCGTTCAGCTCAAATTGCCATTGGTGACCCTGATGATGTTGAATATCTTCTTGCGAAGCGTTGGGACATGGGCAACATCCCTAGCTGGCGGGCTATGTCCAACAACAGCGTGGTGTGTAACGACATCAACGACCTGCACGAATACTTTTGGGACGGCTATGAGGGCAAAGGTGAACCCTACGGACTGATTAACCTGCGCCTGTCACGCAAGGAAGGGAGACTGGGAGATACTGCCTATCCTGACCCGGACGTGCAGGGCTACAACCCGTGTGCAGAACAGAGTCTTGCAAACTTTGAGACGTGCTGCTTGGCAGAAATCTACCTGCCCAACGTCACCTCGTTCGATGAATTTGTTGACATTGCCACGTTGCTGTATCGCATCAACAAGCACAGCCTGAACCTGCCGTGTCACCTCCCTGAGACGGAAGCCATTGTGCATAAGAACATGCGTATGGGGATTGGGGTTACTGGCTACCTGCAAGCAACTGAGGAGCAGAAGGGCTGGTTGGCTGAGGCGTACAAGAAGCTGCGTACATACGACCAGTGGTACAGTGCCAAGAACGAATTTAACAAGTCAATCAAATTGACCACTGTTAAGCCTTCAGGTACGTTGTCCTTGTTGCCGGGTGTTACACCGGGTGCTCATCCGGGATACAGTCAGCACATGATTCGCCGTATCCGCATTGCATCCAACCACGCCTTGGTGGACGTGTGCCGACAGAATGGGTATGACGTGGAGTATCAAATGAATTTTGATGGCTCTGAAGACCACAGCACCGTGGTTGTGTCGTTCCCGTTTGCCTTCCCCGAGGGTACTCGACTGGCTGCTGAGATGACCGCCATTGACCAGCTTGAGGTGGTTAAACGCCTACAGAAAGATTGGTCTGATAACAGCGTGTCTTGCACCATCTATTATCGTAAGGAGGAGTTGCCTGAGATTCGTAAGTATCTCAAGAAGAACTACAAGAACAACCACAAGAGCTTGTCGTTCTTGCTGCACTCTGAGCATGGCTTCAAGCAAGCCCCGCTGGAAGAGATTAGCAAGGAGGAGTATGAGGCACTGGTGGCACGTACAACACTAATCACTCACATCGACGAAGCTAACATTGGGCTAGACGAGGACGAGTGTGCAACCGGGGCATGCCCGATTCGATAGGAGAAGGTATGGACGTTACATTCCACTTCCGAAACGGCTTTGGTTTCGATATTGAATATACCGACGAGGTGTGCCACATTGTCGGTATTGAAGATAAGGACGGAAACGAGGTAAATGTAGTGGGTGCCTTTGAAGGCATCATCGTCAAGCTGCCCCTGCTGTCTATTTATTTAGGTAGTTGGGATCAGTTAGATGTCAGAATGTTAGACGCATAAAAGAGGGGGCTTCAAGGCCCCCTTCTTTTTAGTCCTCTTCCCCAAGAAGACCACGCTCAAACAACTTTAAGTCTCGTATCTGTTCGTTCAGCTCCGGGTATTTCCTACGTAATTCAAACCCAGCAGCTCGGCGTATCTTCTTCATATTGTTTTCTAAGGCGCGCCGTACCAGCTTTTGGTTTGGACGGTTGGAAAGACCTTCTAGGTCTAGCCTATCCAGCATTTGGTTTGTCCTAGTATTGATACGTTCCATCAGATAGCTGTACTGCTCGCTGTTTAACTCAACACCGCCTAGCTGACGCTTAGGAGCAGAAATGGCAACACCAATCTTTTGCATTTGTTTTTGTTTCTCGGTTTGCTCCATAGCCTCTGCTGGAATCTCAAAACCAAGACCAACCAAAGGCGTCTCTTTAGGTGCGCCGTATTGCCCAAACTGCTGTGGAAGCATGTTACGTAGACCGGGGATACGTGATTGTATCTTCTCAAGTACACCGTCTGCTTCCCTCTCATACGGGTCAATCATCTTAGCAGCGTCTTTAGCCAACACAGGAACCACACGCTGTCCTAGTTGTTCAAAGTAGGTTTCAATACCACCCGGTGTAGGATTGGTCAGTAGTTCAAGCGTATCGGAAAAGCCTTCCATGAATGTCTTCTGTAGAATGTTAGCCTTCATAGCAGAGATAAAGTGCTTACCTGCCTCATCAATAAACTTATCCCGTGACGGGCCTGAACCAGTCAGTGAATAGCCTTGCTCCTTGGCATAACGCATGAACTCAAAGAAGTCAGCAGTAAGACCAAACACAGTGGAGATTGGGTCAGCACGTTGATAGCTTACCCACTTGTCTCCCACCTTGATTGAGAAAGGAGGGATGCCATTCTCTTGCCAACGGGCACGTTCAGACGGATCTGCTGGATAGGAACCAGTAATCAAACCTTGTGATGCCATGCCACCAATAATAGTGACAGCACCCAAGCCCACAATCTGACGTGACACAGCCTCTTCCTTGCTCATCTTTACTACTTCTTCAGACACAGAAGCAAGAACGCCCTCTTCAGTGAACTTGAGCACACTCTTAGTCTCACCGGGGCGAATGAAGTAGCCGGGGCCAGGTACATAGCTCAGACCGTGTTTAACAAGGTTCCAAGGTGTACGGACAAACAACACGCTTTGTGTGATCAAGAACTCAAGAGGTGTATTACCTAATCCCTTAGCCTGTTCAATCATCTTTAACAAACCAGTCATCTTGGTTTGGAAGGTGTTGTCCTTGGCATAGTTACGAACATCATAAATTTCTATAGCATCTTTACCAAAGACATTTTCTAGTGCCGTGTCAATATCATCTTTCTTCTTGGAAGCAAAGAAAGTGTTTTTGTAATTATCATACAACTCGTCATAACTGCCCAGCCCTTTGGCTTCATCGGCGCTGGCTTTACGAGACAACATAGCTAAACTCTTTTGGATGCGTAGTCCGTTCTTGAAGTATTCGTCCACCGCAACCGTTGCTCTCGTCGGTAGTCTAATCCATTCACCAACCCTGCCGGGGATAGCCTTGGTAATGTAGTCGTAGCTCTGACGCAAGTACTCATCAGCTACCTCAGGTATCAGGTTACCGTCTACGTCTGTAGGTATATTGCTATCGGCAAAGGTTTCATTAAACTGTTTCTGTGTCATGCCTAGACTTCTAGGAGTTATCTTAAACTCCATAGGTAGACCAGTCTTTAGGGCGTAGTTAAAGTAGGAGAAGTCCTTGATCCAACCGTCAGATAAACTAGAGAACATAGCCCTAGCCTCACGGGCAGCAGCCTTATCCATAGTCACCATGCCTTGGATGCTTTTCAGCACAGGCTTTATTGCCGTCTGAAACACACCTGACAAGCTGTTCCAAATAGGCGTACCAAAACCACTGAGCAATGAGTTATAAACAAACTCTGTTGCCATCTGCCAAAGGTTAGGTTTCTTTCCTTTAACCCCTTCCACCATCACATCTGACACCAAGTCAGCTACTTGGTCAGGGCTGACATTCGTAGCCATGTTTTGAATACTGGCTAGCTCTCTACCAAACTCTTGGCAGTTAGGGGGTACTACATTATATGTTGCCATTTAACACCTTACTGTGGGGAATACACTCTTCATTGGGGAACTTGCTTTGATCTGAGCCGTGTTCCTTCTGTGAGCGTACAGCATACGTGAAGCATACGTGGCTTGGTTTCTAAAGAAAGTGTGGATACCGCTGTAATAGAACAAATCATTTATCTTGTTCATATACTCTTGTGAATCCAAACTTTTACCTGTGTTAACCATGTCCGTAATCTCGTCAATGATTCGCTGCCTGTGGAAAGAAATATATTCTGGATACCCTGTTTGGGTAAACATTGCTCTCTCTTCAGGTTCTAGCCACTGACCCTTCTTTTGACGGTCAAGGATGAGGTCAACAACGTCATTATATCCTTTTTCTTTTAGGGCTTTGTTTACCATGTTAATACCACGGTACTTCATCCACCGTTGTTTACCTGATGTTTTGTTACGCAGCAGCTCACGGTCACGTAGGTCACCTTCACCAGCAGCAACACGGCGACCAATCTCTTCTTCTGTTATCTTACCCTTGGCTAAGTCTTTGTACAACTTACCACCAAGCTCCTCAGCGTACACGTCCTCAGGACGCACACCACGTGAGCCAACAGAACCACGAGCACGTGGCATGCCTGGCATCTCAGGAGATACTACAGGCTCTTCCATAATCTGCTGTGTGCGCTGCGCTGGAGGCACTTGTTCAATGCCCAGTTTCTCCAGCCTGTTGTTTACTTCTAGCTTACTTACAAAGCGATTGGTCTTGGTATCTCTCCAGCCCATACCAGCAGGCTTTAGTCCAAGCCCTTGTTCGATAACGTCTAAGTCATCTTGACTAAAGACATCATCAATCCTTGTCTTACCCATAGGGGCGTATGGGGTGATTACTTCACGTGGTTGTTGTGATTCATCATAAATACGCTTGGCAATAGGGCTTTGGTCGGCGTAAAGTACTTTGTTTCTAACCACACCTTTTGGTAGTTCTGCTTTTACGTGACCGTTATACGCTTCTTTAGCAACCCTGTCCACAGCCGCATCGTCAGGAAACAACTTAGGGTTCTTTGATTTCAACCAGTCACGTAGTGCAGGAGCTTCAGTTGACTTAGGGTACCGCCCTATCTTATGCAACGCCAAGTCAATCTTGTCTTTAAACTGTACTTTAGTGCCGCTATAATTGACAGACAGTCTCTCTAGCCCCTTAGGCAGAGCATCAAAAGTAACAGGAGAGGTGTCAATACGTACACTGTTAACTGTACCTGTCTCAGGATCAAACCGTAACTCAGCTGGGTTTGCTTTGTTGTTCCGCACCGCCTGACTAACAAGACCTTGAGCCATCTCGTTGTCATCCATTGTTTTAACAGCAGCATCCAGCTCTATCTCTGCGTCCTTCTCGGCACGGATAGCTGCCTCAGTTGCTGCACTTTCAGCCTCTGCCAGTTTCTTAGGATTGGGAGACAGTTTCTCAAACAACTTACCAACAACCCCACCAAGTGCGCCACCAAATCCAGCACCTACCAAGGTGTTTAGTACACGGCTATCACCATACTCTTCGTACACAGGTTCGACAGCACCATACACAGTACCAGCAACGGCACCGCGCATAAGACCTGTCCTAAAAGCTGTGGCACCTTTCAGGGGCGCAAGGGCAGCTGAAGGTAGAACAGCAGGGTCTGCAATAACACCTACCCCTGTACCTGCCACAGAGGCTACAGGGTTGTTATCAAACATCATCCTGCTGGTTCGTTCATCAGCAGAATCTTTTTGTTCGTCAACAGAAATACCCGGTATATCTACTATCTTTTCAATACCACGAATAGTGGACGTAGCAGCACGACCAGCTTGGTGTAATATCACCTCACCAGTGCTGAACCCATCGGTAAGATATTTAGACCCTTCTACAGAAACATCTTCAAACCTACCTTCAATCAAAGCCTTAGAATCTTCAGGTGAAAGGAGGTTGGGGTCTTTACCTTCAAGCAGTTGGTTAACCTGTGCCCTTAATTCAGGAGTCATTGTTTGTCCTTATTTCTCGCCTCGACCCATCTTTCTAATCTTCTCGTCTAGTTCTTTCAATCTCTTGATGTTGTCAGCGATTTGTTTCTTTTCTTTCTCCCGGAACTTCTTCCACTCCTCTGGTGTGCCGCTATAGATAGAAGGCATACCCCTCGACTTAGCTGTGATAGGTGTGCCTAAACGGCTAGGAGGAGGCCCTGTCTCTAGAGATAGAGGAGGAAGGTATCTGCTGCTGTCAAACGTAGGAGCAGCAACAGGTGCAGTGGTTGCTCTTTCACCATAGAACGGGTCTTCAGGCGAAGGTTCTGTTATTGTTGGTTGCGTAGCAGCAGCCGCAGCAGCACTGCTTCCACCTATAGGTTTCTTTGCGTTTTGTTGTAAGATAGCTACAGCATCCTTTTTAGTAACGGCAGCAGGAGGAGGAGGTGCGCCATCAGGTCTAGCAACACCACCACTTATAAGAGCCATTGCTTGTTCTTTGGTTAAGTATTGGGTGCCTCGTTGGTAGCCGATGATTGGTTTGATAGTTTTAGTATTTCCAAACTCATCTGTAACAGAAGTGGCTTCACCATAAATAGGCTTGAGTTCCATCAGACCTGCTTCAGCTTGTTGTGACTGCAAGTCTTGTACCCTCATGGCACGACCCTTCTCCAGCGCCTGCATAGCAGCACGAGAGAGGCCCCTCTTCTGTAGTGCGTCAGCCAAAGCAGTCATCTTCTTGGCTGGGTCAGTGATGCCCATGGCTGTCACTTCTTGCATAGCCTGCTGCATACCTATGGCTTCAGCCTCTTGCGGTGCCATACCACCCATCATACGACCTAACCCATAACCAGCACCAGCCCCGCCTTGGGCAATGGTGGAGACAACTTGCTGCAACAAACCCTGACTGCCCATCTGAGCAGGGGTAAGCAGCAGTCCTTGTTCATATTGCTGACGTGCCTCTTGAGCCGTAGGCATACCAAACAAACCAGTTCCTTGTAGTTGTGTTGCCATGTTTATTCCTTATTGGTAATCTTTCCAAACACTCATAGATGCTGGGGCATAAGCAGAACCAAGTGCTTGCAACTCAGGCATTGTATAAGAAGGGGTAATAGATTGGTTAGCAAACAAACCACCAAACTGTTTACCAGCCTGTTGGACAGCCTGAGCAGCACCCAACCCACCAGCCAGCCGTAGGTTAGCCGCGTTCTGACCACCACTCAACAGTGCTTGTGCTTGTTGTGCGCCAGCTGTTGAAGCACGACCACCGATAGCAGCACCAGCTTCCAGCGGTGTCATGCCTAGTTGCTCAATACCAGCACCAGTTTGGAACAACCCGGTACCACGACCAATCAACCGATCAATCTCAGACTGACCATACTCACGTGCCGCAGCAGCCATCTCAGCATCTGCACGGGCACGAGCCAGGTCTTGTGAATATTGTTCAGGATTGATAGCACCGCCCATCATGCCAGCACCTAACGCCTCAGGTGCTACGCCTAGACCAATGCGACCACGTTGTAGTTGTTGCTGCCGTAGGGCAATGTCTTCAGCACGGCGAGTGGGAGCTAACAGACCTTGTTGCTCTGCCAACACCTGTGCAGCCATCTCCTGTGGAGACATGCCTGCGAGCTGCTCTTGTGCCTGCCTTGCCTGTCCATAGTAGAAGTCACGGAACGCAGCAAGTTCAGGGTCTAATTCATAACCAGCAGTTTGTGCCTCTTCATCAAAGAAGCTACGACCAAACCCTGTGGTTACTGCATAAGGTCGGAACTTAGCCGCATCAGCCGCTATACGTGCTGCCTCAACCTGTGCGTCAGCAGAACGCCTTGCCGAATCGGCAGCCATGGAGGCTCCCATTAAACCAGTAATACCGCCTATAATTGCACCTATCATAATTCTTTCCTTTAAGCCTTCATAATGAACGCCAACGCATAGTACGGAGGCAGGTTAGCGTTGGTGCCACTTGAACCTTCTGTACTGTTTGACACGCTGATGCCAGTGGTTCTGTTTCCAGTGTCTGAATATGGACCGGGAGAAGTTGTTGTCCAATTCTGACTGCCCGTTTGAAAATAACCTTGATAAGAACCTGCGCCGCCTGACCAGTAAACATCATGATTGTGTCCGGGGTCGGTAACACTTGCAGTGTGAGTGTGGGATACAACAATGGCATCTTTAGAACCGCCACTCTGTGTAGCACTACCAGTGACAGATGTTTTAGCAGCACCGCCATCATCAGCATCAGCGCCAATAATGAACCTGTTGGTTAAGTTAGGAGTTCCGTTGGTGCCGTCACACAAATACCAGCCACTAGGGATAGTAAGTATGGTTCCTGACCACATAAGGATGGCACCGCTAGGAACACCATTAGACAACACAAAAGCTGTCGTTGCAATTTGCGTGGTGTTAGTACCAGCCGAAGCGGTAGGCGCTAGAGGTGTGCCAGTAAGTGTTGGGCTGTTGGTGTTAGCCTTAGAGTTGATAGCCGTAGCAATGGCGTTAAACTCAGAATCAATCTCTGTGCCTTTAACAATCTTAGCTGGGTCGCCTGTCGTTAGTGCGTCCTTAGCAGCAAAGTCTGTTGCTTTAGTATAGTTTGCCATTACGACATCCTTCCAGTTTTAACAAATACATCAATTTTTTGTACACTTAGTTCTGACCCGTTTACGTCCGCTTCAAAACCAATCTGTACTACATTACCACTACCGCCAACACTACTCTTAATCTTATCAATTACAATGCCTGACGTGTACTCAGCAAGAGTGGCAGCATTAGCCCCATATTCAGCAATCCCAAACTCAGCTACGTTACCTGATGCTGGTATCTCAAAAGAATATGAATTACTGTTTAAGTCATAATCAAAACCACACTTGATAACAAAGTCTTGGTTCTGTCCCCCAAGCACCGTGGCGCTTATTTGCTTCATCATCTTCAAAATAGAGGGATTACCGAAATCAATATAATGAGAAAAGTAGCGAAGGCGATAAGAAGAGCCATTGTCGTCATAACCCGCATACTTACCAATACCGTTTGTTTTACCAATCAACAGGTCACGGTTACGTTGGCGACAGAACGAGTCAGCCTCATAACTGAACCACAAGGTAACCCGTGCAGACCCATCCTCCAACGGTTGACGCATATCCAGTACATAGACAGTAGAGGTTGATGGGAAACTAAGCAGGTAGAAGGCATTTAGTTCTGAATAAACAGATACAACGTCATCTAGGTCACCACTGTTTGTTACTTCTGCTGTTATGTCTTTTAACAAATCATCCCTAACATTCTTGGTCAGGTCGCGCATGGGTAGGCTTTTCTCTTGAATAACTCTACCCAAGCTGCGGATGCCCGTGTCTGACAAGAAGATAAGGTCATTACCTGTCAATTGAACGCTATCCCTCGCTACACAGCCCACTCCAGCAATAACGTCATTAAGCTGGAAGGCAGTGCCAATAGGGTTGGATGCGCCGCTGTACAAGACAATGTTGTTCTTACAGAAGATGACTAAGAAATCGTTGTGCGCTGCTAGAGCCACAATGGTGTCTGCGTTGTTAGGCAACACAGCAGCAATGTTCAATGTTCCACTGGTACCACCATAGAAGGCAGGAAAAGCCGTGTCAGCTATATCTGTAGACCAATAAATAGTGGAGCCATCATGCGTCCAAAACCTACCCCAAGCAGCAATAACATCCCGTGGATAGGAACTGCCGAAGTTCTGAGCCGATGCGCTACGGTAGGTCGTTATCTTTTGACACACCGGGCTGGCAGCAGCAGAATAGACCAGTGGTTCTTGTCCATCTTGAACCAACAAAGCGTGGTCATATATGCTTGCACCCTTCCAGCGGTCACCACTGACAGTGTAGGCAGCAGGGGTAATATCCGTTAGCGTAGCACTAACACCACCAGTCCACACCTTGCTGTTACCGCCTGAGATGATGGTTGTGGTGTTGTCAGCGTTTACGTGCTCCAACATAAACTTAATGCTGTTACCACCCAACGAACCACTTCCACTGGTGGTCATCATGTCCCAACCCTTACGTGCACCTAAGCGACCATACTTGTCAATCACTACGTTGTCAGTGAGTTGGGCAAAGTTGGGAGAAATAGTAACACCACTCTCCTGAGTGTTCAGCCCGAAGAAGCCGGGAGTAACAAGAGATAGGTTGGTTAGTTGCTTCATGCTGGATACCAAATACTGTCTTCAGGATGACGTGCAGAATCCATTGCAACCTCATCTGCTAAAGCACTCTTAGCAGCAGCATAGGCGTTCATGCTTTGCTGTCCACCATCCTCACCCCTCTCTTCAATAGCAAAGGCGGTAGCTAGTAAAATAATGGGACGTGTTGGAATTACTACCGTATCAGAATCATTAGACAGAGGTGCATTACGCAGTGTTACGTTAAACCGCAGCTGATATTCACCATCGGGGACAGGGTAGATGTCTACCTGCGTGTCACCGTCTGCGCTAACACCGTTGAAGTTATAGAAGGAAGGTTCGCCAGTCTCAGGCGTGGTTAGCAAGAACTGCTCGTTGAACCAACTACCACTCTTGTATTGCATCACAAAGTTGGAGGTGTCGTTCAACACATCCAGCACCTTAAAGTTGTTACCCGTGCCGTTCAATTCATAGTTGAAAACATTAGCATCTGTTAGCAATGTAAGGGTGGTGCGTAAAGCTGACCAGTCCGTAGCAACCTCAACCTG
>Ga0208898_1002101_pt1 | contig 12457 bp, 23 predicted proteins | sample VirMetDEL_Mar_4_FD_184513 | JGI IMG/M metagenome (GOLD analysis project Ga0208898, IMG submission 184513) | Aqueous microbial communities from the Delaware River and Bay under freshwater to marine salinity gradient to study organic matter... | ecosystem: Environmental > Aquatic > Marine >...
TGTTAACAGCGGACTGTGGATCTACAAAGAAATCTACGTCATCGTCTTCTTGTTGCTGTTGTTGAGGTGCTTGTTGATTTGAGAGTTGTGTCTGGATGTAGTCATCAACGACCTTTCGTAACTCACCCACTTCCGTACTCTGTTTGCCTGAAAACTTCTCAAGCTCTTGGTGCATCTGTACAAGTTCTTCTACAGACTTACCACGGTACTTTTCGGGGACTTCTGGTTCTTGAGGTTGTTCCTCTTCTTGAGGAGTCTCTACAGTGTCTGTGGTTAGTTCTTCAGTTGTTTCCGTTGGTTCCTCTTCAGGACGCTCATCAAGTAATTGTGCTCGTGACATAATGTAAACTTACCCCGCCTATTATTAAGGTTATGGAGGATTAAAATGGGAAGTGACCTAGGACTAGGATTCCCGACTAGATCGCCCAGCGTTCTCGTGTTCACGTACCCACCTCATGTGTCTGCCAGGAAAATCCCCAGAAGACCCTTCGAGTATGTGTTGAGTTGCTGAAACGATTTTTGTAGCGTTGGCTCCACAACCGCACCTACTGGTTGTAGTATCTCCGTCTACAAATTCTTCAAAGATATGTCCGTTTGTACAGCGAAAATCAAATACTTTAATCATCGCTCTTTGTTAGCTCATCGTAGTTATTGTTAGTAGTTGTTTCAAAGTTGATAAGATAAGCAAGTACGTTGAGTTGTCCCTTACGCACAAACAAATCGTTTTCATCTTTGGTTGCTTCTACGCTGTTAATTACGACAGCATTTTGAGTAAGTTCTTCGATTAACTGTTTCCAACCATCGGTTCTAAACAGGTCAAAGTACTTGTTGTAGTATTGTTCAGTTTCTTGATCTAGTGAGGCCATGCGGTTGTCTCTATATCCTTATTATAACATATTTTTGACTAAAAGTCAAGCATTATTTTACGGTATTATTACCGATTCTTCTTAGCTGTTTTAGCCGCCTTTTTAAACGCTTTGGCTGTAGGAGCGCCCCTAGATCCGGGTCTACGCATCCTTTCACCAGAGCCAGCGGCAATTCTCTTGCGTTTTGCGTGAATATTGCTGTATAATCCCCTAGCCATCGTTATTTACCCTTTGGCTTTTTCTTCTTTTTACCTTTGTTATACATTTGCTTTCTCCTTTGCTTTTTTAGACAAATCCTTGTAGTGGTACAACTTTACAGAGGTTTTGCCGTGGGTTTTACCTGTGTGGAGCGAACCATCAGGCATCTTGTGCGTGTTTCCTGACCATAGGGTTCCATCACGCTTGTAATGCTTCATGTTCTTAGCCATGTTACCATTTCACCTTGTTTGCCCAGTATGCCGCAGAACACTTGCCTTTGGCTATGTTTTTAGCGTGACGAGCCTTAAAGGACTTACGCCTCGCCTTTTCCTTAGCAGTCTTAGGATTCTTTCCAGCACCGCTGACTCCCTGTTGTCCAAATCGTATGGTCTTAACTTTACCGTCTTCACATTTGGCTACAACTACGTGTGACTTCGTGGGGTGATTAGGCGTCCTCTTTGGCTTGTTGTACCCGCTTACTCCCGCTCTTGCTAGTCTTGGGTCTTTCTTGCTCATTGACCTTGGCCTCCAGTTGGTCCAGCTTGACTTGGAGTGTTTCCAATTTGTCGAACTGGTCTTTGAACGCTTGGTTGATTTGGTCTAGGAATTTGGTCATTTCCACTTGTGTCATTAGCACGAGATGTTGCTCCTCTAGATGCTTGGTTGTTTAGGTTTTTCTCTTTTAACGCCACTTCAGCAATCTTCAGCCTACGCTCAAACTCTTTGTCGTCGGCGTCACCTTCTCTGAGGTTTCGTGTGATTGCCTCAATCTTATCAATCTCAAGCTCCTGTGGCGCAAGCTGTGAATCAACAGCGTACTTGGTAGCCCTAGCCTGAGACTCAGCGGCCTGACCCTGTAGGGCGGCAGTCTGCGCTTGCTGGAACTCAAGCTGTGCTTGTTGTGCCACCATAGCCATCTGCTGTGCTTGAGGATCAGGTTGTGAAGCCTGTTGCATTGCCACAATAAGCTCCTCACGGTTACTGAGGTTCATGTTGTCGATGATGCTCTGGATCAGCACAGGGTACAGAGGGCTGTCTTGCTTCATAGTCTGCAAGAGTTGCACCAACTGTGTAACCTCGTACTCACGAGCGATGATGCCCAGAGTACTCGTAGCGTTGAACTTGTAGTCAGCTACGGGGTAGTTCTCAGGGTCAAACTGCATGTACCGGTGTGCGGCTTTAGTTACAAACGGGAGCAGGAAAGACTGCTGGAAGTTTATAAGAGTGCGCTTATGCCGCTTAATAATAGCACCAAGAGACATACTAATGCCAGCGGCAGTAGCTTCACCATTGACTTGTCCCGCAATGCCAGCGGAATCCACGGCTCCAGTTGCTTGTTGCACCATCTGTTGAAGGCTAGCGGCTTGTGCAAAAGTGATTTGCCCCACTTGCCCAAAGTTGAAAGGTTGAAGTACTTCACGGGGATCTCCATTAGTAAGTATCATCTTGCCGGGGCGAACTTCTGGTCTAGCGCCTCTGGGCAACCTAGTTGCGTCAATCGCCAGCATAGGATGAATAGTAAGTGACAGGGCATCAATACGTGCCCTCAGTTCTGTGTCTAGCGCCTTCTGGCTGTTGTAGCCCTTCTCACACACGCCTCTGCCCCAGAAGCGTCCGGGAACTACGTCCCAAGGAAACGCAACAACAGGACGGTCTTGCATCATGTAGGGGTTGGCTTCTGCCTTCAAGAGCGTACCACCGTTGGCTACCACTACGATAGCCTCAACGTAACGTGAGTCTTCCTCTACGTCTACGTCTTCAGCCTCTAGCAACTCACGAGGCACTAAACCGTAGTACTTAGTTAGTCGTACCTTGTCATCGTTGTAGATTGTCAGGTCTTGGTCAGGCTCTAGGTCTGCGTCAGGTGCCGCTGATTCAATCAGGGCTTCTCTGTACACGCCTTGCTCCTGTAGTAGCTCTACGCTGTGCTTGGACACAAACTCGTCCACAGCAACGCCCATAGCGTCGTCAATGGACGTAGCCACAGGGTCAATCAGGAAGTTCTGAGGCAACACAGGTTTCAGTTTGACTACAACCCTGTCGGTAATATTAACACCAACGGCAGTCAACTGCCCGTCCATGATCGGCTGGGTAGCCGGGGCCATTTCTTTGATCTCTTCCAGCGTGATCTCACCAATACCTGTGCCAAACACAGCGGCGTTGATGAGACACTCAGCTACAGCCTTACGTACCTTACAGGCTTCAAAGTCTTCAGCGAGCTTCTTGCGGAGGTACAGGATGTCTTGCTTGTCAGTGTCACCCATGTTGTCTGCGATGTCAAACCACTTTCCTCTGCCAAACGTGGCTTCCTCTAGCTCCGCTACGTTAGACTCTACAGCTTGCTGAAGCGCAGGAGAGATAATTCTAGAACGTTCCGATGCTCTTTCGGAGTCAGCAGGGTCCCATTGACCTCGCCATAGCCTATAGTATTCTTCAAATTTTTGTTCGTAGTTTGACTCATAGTGATCTCTCCAGTTTTCACACTTGGTCATCACCCACTCTTCCAGAGATTCCTCTATCATCAGGGGATCTGGGCTGTAAATATCTTCTGCCATCTTAGGTTCCTTAAATTACAGCAATGGAGTACCCTAGTGTAAAAAACACTACAGCACTGATTGCGTATATTCCGTAGGTATTGAAGGGTCTGAAAACTTTCATCTAGTATCCTGCTACTACGTCTAGTATCTCGTGGTCATCAATTTCAAAGTCGTAGCTGTACGCAACTTTAGCTAGCTGATCTATGTACGCCAGTGCGTCAACCAAGTCATCGTGAGTTAGTGCATCAGGAAACTGAAAGAGTTGGTCTAAGAACCGACTGTTCCACTCTCCTTTTCTCAGGGTTACGTACCCGTTCTCAAATCGCCCCTGTAGCGCCCACATCACCCTGTCGGTCTTCTTCTTGTTACCGTGGGTTAACTCTTCTACCCTGAAGAACTGCCCGTAGCGCTTCATCAGGTCCATCAGAGGACTCATGACTGCTTGCTTTGCGATTCCTCGTTCAATACCAACGCTAATGGGTCTGTAGTCTCTAACGGCCTGAAATATCTTGGCGGCAGTCTCGTTAAGCTCCCACCGCCCATGTATAATGTTATCAACGTACCAACCATCAGTACCAACTTTAACGACAGCGATTGCGGTTTCATCTAGTTTAGTGTTCTTCGTCCGTTTTTTGTTTACGTCCTCAAAGCCAGCCAAGTCAACAGCGATGTAGTAGTCTCCTTCCTCTGGCTCTTCTCCGAACTGGACCCAATCTTCTTTGAACATTTCGGAGCCTCTGGCTTCAAACGAGGCCATGAACTCTTGTCTAAAGGCGTAACTCGACATTGATTTCTTTGCCATGTCGATTTCGTTCGGGTCCAAGATTGGATTGTCGTAGCTGGTGAAATGCCAGCCCCTGTAAGTCTCATCTTCGCCTAGCTCTGCGTACTTGTACAGTTCGTAGAAGTGGTTCCTGCCCATAGGCGTACCTATGAACAGTGCTTCACCTTTCTGGTCAGCCAGTGCTGGACGGAGAATCTGTTCCCATACGTCAGGCTTCATGTCTGCGTACTCGTCCATCACGAGAAACTTCAAGGACACACCACGCATTGTCTCTGGCCTGTCGGCTCCCTTGAGACTAATCGTGGCCCCGTTGACCAGCCTGATCTGGAGGTTGTTGATGTGACTTCCAGATATAACAGGGTGTCCTAGCTCCAACAGGGTCTGCCACATGATGTCACGGGCTTGTCCCTGCGTGGGCGCAACGTAAAAAACGTGTCCTTTGTCGGACTGTAGGGCGTTGATAATCAACATCCAAGCGGCTAGGCGAGACTTCCCTGTTCTTCGCCCAGCGGCTACTACCTTGAACCTAGTAGGATCAGAGTAGACCTCTTGTTGCCACGGTAGCAGTTGTACGTTTAGATCAGTCAACTAACTGTAAACTCTTGAGTGCTTCTGTGAAGTCCTTTGACCCGCCAAAGTGGTAAAACACCTGTGGTATGGATCGTTTACCTGTCATCGTTTCTACTAAGTCCCAACCGGCTTGACCCGGAGGTATCTCAACGTACTTGTACTCCATGTTGAGTTCTTTTAAGGTCTTCTTAGTTCTTCTGCAAGCAGGACACCAATCAGCACCTAGAAAAGTAATCATGTTAGCTTCCGTTAAAGTTTACGAAAGAAGAAGGTCTTTCTAGTAGATCAAAAGTAACAGCAAAGTCTACATCCCCAGCAGAGGACGTTTGTACTTTGACTGTTTCTCCTGCGTGTAAAACAAATATAGGACCACCACCGTTACCTAGAGTTAATCTGTTCTTTGCGTTAAGTGACGTACCGTCGTATATGTTAACTAGAGGCGATCCTCCGTCCTCGTACCACAAACTAACTGAATTAGTAGACCCACCGTGGTTAGCAACAAAAGCAAACAAAACGTGAGCCATGTAACCAGAAGGCATTGTCCACAGTGTTGTAGCGTCTGTGGTTGTAACGGAAGTGTGCTTTGTATACAGCATTAGTACGTCCAAATAACCGGAGAAGAACCCCGTGTGTCTACGTGAATAAAGTCACTAGCGACGCCAATCCCAGCGAAACCCATCTGTAGAGCCTCTTTTATTATCGTGTACCGTTGGGCAGAGTTAGTTATTTTTATGTCTGCCGCTATTCCTTGCGAATGAGTTCCGGGTACAGCTTTCTTTGCTTCTATCGGGTGCTGGGGTGACCTGTAGCCACTAGTGATAACAAACGGAAAACCACATCTGTCCCTCAGTTCATCTACCATTTCCATGAACTCAGGTTCCATGTTGTTTTCACCTGTGTGTTGACAGTTAAATTCGTCTACTGTGAAGTATCTCAAGATGCTTTGGCCCTCAAGTACTCAAAGAATAGGGTAGACTGCTCTTCTGCACCATCAATCAACGAGTTCGCCTTCGATTGTACTACTCTCTGGATAGCTAGAATCAACTGTTGCGCCTCCAACCCCAGTGATATTAATCTGGATCGCACTTCGTCCTCCATCTTTGGTGACCTCCTTCTCAAATGCACCTACAGGTAGTATTCTGTCCATTACCAGCTTCCATGCGGCCGCTTGGTTCTTGTGATCGTGGTCCAGTGCGGCCTCAAATATCGTCTCTAGTACCTTAGCTGACTTGGGACTCGCTAGCATACGAGCTTTGTACTCGTTAATTATAGCGGCGTCACCCTTTGGACGGCCACGGACCCCTCTGCCGCCCTTAGATTTAGCTGATATTTCTTTCTTTTTTGGTCTACCTCTAGACCTCTTACGTAGATTGATCTCTTTTCTAGCCTCTGCTTGGGCCTCTAGGGTGTTTTCTTGAGGTTCTAGGGTGTCTTTTTCCGACATTCTCCTGTTTCCTTGTGTTTAACGCTAGTTCGCATGAGTCCCTCACCTAAGATGTAACAGATGGAGGGATCTATACGAACGGTTTAGTTGTTAACTAAGCCCCAACACCTGATCTACTAAATACATCCTAGTATCTGCCTATTATTATACCATATTTTTACTCAAAAGTCAAGCATTATTTATAGTAAATAAGTCACAAGTTATACTTAGGGACACTGTATTTACACTTGTGGCCCCGCCCTGAGTAAATCACGAGGTAAATCAGGAGGTTGCACACGAGTTAAAACCACTCTTTTTTACCTATTTTTTAGCTAAATTCACTCTTTTGGGTGCCTGAGTAGCTACAACTATAATTAACACAGGTCAACCCCCTCCCCCCGTGTCAAAACTCAGGGCCACCCCAGTCTAACACAGGACCAACACGATTGCAAGAATAAATATTGGTATTATTCACGAGGCATCAGGGGTTGACACGAGGCGCAGACTGTGGTAATCACGAGGGGCCAATGGCTACCACAGATGTCACGGGTTGTCAAATGTTTTATCACTGGTAATATTCACAGGTAAATATGTGTTGACAAAGTGTGAGGACTAGTGTAGGACCCTCTAGCCAACCGCAAGCATACTCAGCACAAGTTGTCAAGCGTTAAATTCATGCAACCTTTTATACACGGGCGCACGTGCGAGTACCACAGATCACGGGAGTCTGTCAATAGTCCAAACGTGGTAATATTCACACAAAAGAATACTTGTACTGTCACGGGATACCTGTACAATGGGAACCATATCAAGGTAATCAACATTAACTATATGAGGGTATACATTATGACACTTGTGCTATCACCTAAAAAGGCTCGCTACCTAGAGGCCCTGCTTAACATGAGCGCAGTCAAAGGCTCGCCAATGGACCCTGACTGCATGAGCGCCGACGACATGGCGTTAGAAAATCTATTGGGTAAAGGTTACGATGTTGATCCCAATGAATACGTGGCTGTTATTCAGGAAATTTGGGAAACGCTCGATAAACGGGTAAACCGCTAGGGGTTGTATTACTGGTGAGCCTAGGGTACACTCTGGGTTCACTGGTAAGCCAACCGGCTTAACTTGGAACCTAAACCATTAAGAGGGTAATACTCATGGATAACGTTACACGCACAAAAGTATTCGGTCGTTCTGTCATCATTCGCAAGCGGGTACAAAAGCGTAAGCCCATTGGCTACGCTAGCGGCTCATGCTTCCACAAGCTAGACGCTGGCTACTGGTCGCTCTACGTGAGCCTACGCAAGCCGCAACGCAAGGTAGGTTTTGGTACTATTACCAGTAAGTGATCTTGTGTTTAACGGTGGGCATCTATACGGTGTCCACTATTAAACACACGAAACACACGAAAGAGGGTTAAACCATGACAGACTACAACGGCAACCGATGGCCCGATGAATGGGTAAACACTTACAACAATATGACCAGTTTAATTGAGTCTACCTATTCCGATGAATTGCGAGAGACGTATTTAAACCAGCGTCACATATTTTATGTATTGTGTGTTAAAATACTAGCGGAGGGTTAAACCATGCTCAAGCTATCTAAAGCATCAAAGATGCCGTGTCGCTCGTGGTCACTGCAAGCGTTGGATACGTGTCCAGCGTCCAGAGACACAGACGGTAACCTAGTGCCAGCGTGTAGTGGATGCTACGCCACCACGGGAAACTACCGATTCAAAAACGTACGTGCACCACGGGAACACAACCGTGACGATTGGAAGCGTGACGCATGGGTAGATGATATGGTCGCTGAATTAGACAATGATCGCTATTTCCGGTGGTTTGACTCTGGGGACATGTACGATATTCGACTAGCGCACAAGATCCTGGAAGTGTGTCAGCGTACACCGTGGGTAAAACACTGGGTACCGACACGCATGTACAAATTCAGCAAGTTTGCGGTAGTGCTCGCACAGTTACACGCATTGCCTAGCGTAGTGGTACGCTTGTCATCTGACAGTATCACGGGGGAAACCGTAGACGGTGACACCACCAGCACGATTGCCACGGTTGACACTGTGCCACGGGATGCGGTAGTCTGCGAAGCGTACACGAGACAGGGCAAGTGTGACAAGTGTCGGGCTTGCTGGGACAAAACAGTGTCTGTGGTCTGCTACATTGGACACGGGCGCACAATGGAAAAACAACAACGCAACGTAATAGCGAGAGGGTAACAGCATGAAAGACTATAGCGTATTTTGGAATCACACAGACTACCCAGAAGTTACAAGGGAGTACCTAGGCATACTGCCTGAGTTTTTTATCCACGCCACACAAGAGGGTGAGACACTTGAACAGGTAGCGGAAGCGATGGACAGCATCTATGGTTTCGGGGGCTTTCAGTACCCGTTTGGCGGTACTGTGGCAGAGTCGGGAGCATACCAGAGTCCAGATGATCCAGATCTGCAACCATACGCCACGATTAGCTATCTTGACAGGTTTACGATGTTCTGTTATCCTTACGCCATTACAGCGATACGTGATAACGATACAGGTGACACAAAAATCGGGAGGTTTGACTGATGGAAGGTGATATGATATGGTTATGGGCTTTCGGTTGCATAGTGATAACCGCTTGGCTAATCTTTAGCGAGGAGATCAAACAGCGATGAGCAAACGATACGGGCAACACCAGACACCAGTACAGGTGGATTGCGAATGGGCTACGCTGGACGTAGTGATACACTGGGAGTTGACTTGTGACGACTATCAGGACCTAATCACGATTGACAAAATCACAGTAGGCGACAAGGATTTGCGGGAGGGGTGGAACATAGACTATTTTGAAAGTATAATACAGGATGAGGTGTTAGCCGGTGCTGACTACCATTGGACAGACCACGGGGATTGACTATGACAAGCCAAGCACTGAAACTGAAGGTAAAAGCATCTAGGGCTTACAGAGAGCTGAACAGTGCCGCACGGTACACTCAGTACTGCGATAAGATAGACAAGCGAGGTATTGTTGATATAATAGCAGTAGAGGATTGCGAAAGGATACTACATCAGTTAAAAGAGATATACGAACAACAGATGGAATTATAGAGGGGACAACAAGTGAACATATTTTACCTAGACCGTGACCCACACGAGGCCGCTAGGCTACAGTGTGACCGTCACGTAGTTAAGATGATCCTAGAGACTGCCCAGTTACTCAGTACAGCACACAACGAGCTAGACGGTGGGCAGATTGCGTACAAGAGCACACACAAGAACCACCCCAGTGCTGTATGGGTACGTCAGAGTCGCCAGAATTATAGGTGGCTTAGAAGGCATCTAGAGGCTCTAGGGGACGAATACACCAGACGCTATGGTAAGGTACACGCTACCATACAAAAGCACTCAGAAGCGCTTACAGAAGCTCCTACGGGCATATCTGATGGTGACTTCACTGATCCACCACAGTGTATGCCTGACGAGTGCAAGAGGTCTGACGCTGTGCTAGGGTATCAGGTGTACTACAACTACAAAGCAGACGATTGGGACGCTAGGGGCATCCCTATGCGATGGTACGGACGGGAGGCGGTGTGATCTGGTGGTTTATAATAGCGATGACGGTTTACTTTATCATTACAGTACTAACAGGGGACAGCTAGATGGATGAATACGATTACCCAGAACCAGACCTGACACAACAGCAGATGATACAGGATTTGTCAGAGTACGAGCTAGGCTTTATAGACTTTGCTAGCGTGGTTTCCATTGCTCGCACAGCGATACGTGAGAAGTACAGTGCGATGCCATACAACGAGCTAGTGAGGGCATACGGACAAATCTTTGGACCGGAGGACAACGGATAATGTGGAACAGGTACATATTTCCAGCACTGGTGTGCGTGGTGTTTCCTGTGATTATACCGCTAATGCTGTGTGCTGTTCTGGTACTATCAATTTCTAACGCAACGAAAACAGAGGTGAGCGATGAGGTGTAAAGCGTGTGACGTTATCTTGGATGACGCTGAAGTGGTCAAAAAGGATTCATCAGGGTCTTACTACGACCTGTGTACGGACTGTTTGACGGTATCTATTGCTACGCATTGGGAACTAGAAAACATGGAGTCAATAGATATTGATGGTAATATTACACAGGATGAAATCTTGACATTGCAGGAAAACTATGATAATATATACTTAAGTATATCTAAAGATGATTAACTAAAGGATATATACTAATGAATAATACTACAGGAGAAACTAAAGTATGGAGGCGCTGGAATCCTGTAGCCAAACACGACCACAACAAGGGAGGTGTGCACAAGGACAGGAAAAAGGATGCCAAAAAGTACCAATCACGTAAAAAGGGTTTGACAAAAGACCCTGAACGTGAGATACTATAGGTGTACCTTCGGGTACAGTTAATGTTAACAGCGAGGATTATCTCATTATGGCAAGTCAAGTTATTGAAGGAACGGTGAACTTCTCAAACGTCACCCAACACGATGTGTTCAACGGTCAGGACACTGGTACGTTCAGCATGACCATCACCATGTCTGACGATGATGCGGCTACTCTAGCGGCACAGGGCGTCAAAATCAAGGAGTACGAGGGCGCTAAACAGCGTAAGTTTAAGTCCAAGTACGCCATCAACATGTACAATGCTGAAGGTGACCGGTACAACGGGGAGGTTCCGTACAACTCCCGTGTCCGTCTGAAGTTTAAGACGGGTCCAGCACACCCCGTACACGGTACTCCAGTGTATCTGGAGGCTGTCAAGGTGCTAGAGGAAGCGGAAGTATCTGCTGAAGCGGCAGACTTCTGAGGTGAAACCTACTTTCTCACACAAAGAGGAGTGTCCTAAGTGTGGAAGTAGGGACAACGTGGCGGTCTACTCAGACGGTGGCCGCCATTGTTTCACCCCTAACTGTGGTTACCACGTAGCAGGGACAGGAGCGATTCAGGAGATGGATTCTGTGCAACCCGTATCTAACCTACGCATGAGTGGTGTTGTTGCTGAGATCAGCGACAGGAGGCTCTCACAGCGTACAGCACAGAAGTACCAAGTAACAGTTGACTACGCACCAGACGGCAAGATTGCTACCCACTACTACCCGTACTACGACAGAGACACGGGCGAACTGGTGGGGGCAAAGCAGAGGTTCGTAAGCAACAAACAGTTTGTGTGTTCAGGTAACATGACCAACGTGGGTTTGTTTGGTCAGAAGCAGTGCCGTGGGTCCGGTAAGTACGTCACGATCACTGAGGGCGAGCTAGACGCTATGGCTGTCTACGAGATGTTCGGACAGAAGTACGACGTAGTGAGCCTACGGTCGGGCGCTAGCAGTGCCGCAAGAGAGATCAAGCAGAGCCTAGAGTGGTTGGAGGGCTACGATAATGTTGTTCTGTGTTTTGATCAGGACAAAGCAGGAGACATAGCAGTAGATCAGGTCAAGCACCTGTTCAGTCCTAACAAGCTGAAGATATGCAAACTGCCCATGAAGGACGCTAGCGATATGCTGACGGCTAACAGGGTGCAGGAGTTTACACAGGCTTGGTGGGACGCAAAGGTGTACCGACCTGATGGTATTGTCGCAGGGACGGACACATGGGACGCACTGGTAAACAAGAGACAGGTACAGAGTATCCCGTATCCGTGGGACGGACTAAATGAACTCACAAGAGGACACAGACCATATGAACTGGTCACTATCACCAGCGGTAGTGGCATGGGAAAGTCACAGTTTATCAGAGAACTTGAGTACGACTTGCTCCAACGCACAGACGCCAACATCGGTGTACTTGCGCTGGAGGAGGACGTTGCAACAACAGCTCTGGGAATCATGTCGGTGGCGTCATCTAGGCGGCTACACTTGGAGGAAGACACGCCTGTTGATCAGCTTAGACCGCATTGGGAAGCAACGATGGGATCTGGAAGGTACTACCTTTTTGATCACTGGGGGTCAACGTCAGCGGATGAGTTACTATCACGAGTCAGGCACATGGCGAAGGCTTGCGACTGCCGATACATCATCCTTGACCACCTGTCAATCGTGGTTTCTTCTCAAGAGAACGGAGATGAAC
>Ga0208898_1002102_pt1 | contig 12456 bp, 11 predicted proteins | sample VirMetDEL_Mar_4_FD_184513 | JGI IMG/M metagenome (GOLD analysis project Ga0208898, IMG submission 184513) | Aqueous microbial communities from the Delaware River and Bay under freshwater to marine salinity gradient to study organic matter... | ecosystem: Environmental > Aquatic > Marine >...
AAGCGTGCACTCAAGAAAATTACATTTACTCTTGTAGATGATGTTCAGCCTTCTAAAGATGTTAAAGCTGCTGAGAATCAACTGCGTGTAGATGTAGAAGCAGAGAAGATTCAAGACAACACGTCTGAAAACTACGATGGAGAAGAGTTTAACTCATTTGAAATTATTGACTAATGGCTATTGCAAGTAATAACTCCGAACAGGAAGTATCAGGAGGTGGTGGAGTACCACTGTATGTAGGTATTGCACCTATGCAAGTTGTAGCAGTTAATCCTACAATGCAAGAACTTAATGATCTTGGGGTGGCTATTAAGACAGAGCCCGAGTATCTTAATGTAAGCATTGCAGGTGACGAGTACAATAAAATTACCTTTTGGTTGAAATGCATTGATCCAGAGTTTATGACTCGCTTTGATGTACTTGTTAAGCCAGAAGCTCGTGTATCTAAATCAGGAAAAACTCAATGGGTTAATTCTGTGGGTCAGTTTGCGTACTCTGAGAATAAAGCTTCTGAGGCGTATGATTGGTTCAAAGATACTGGTGTACGTAAGGCTTTTGTTGGGGAAGAGACTTTGATGGATTTCATCAAGTCTTATGCTAACGTAGCTAATGGTGACGAGTGTGCATTTGAATCGTATAACGATATTGCTAAGGGTAATGTCAAAGAGATTCGTGACCTCATCAAGGCATTGAACGAGAATCGTGTACGTGTTCTCTTAGGTGTCAAAGATGAGAAGTATCAACAAGTATACACTAAGCACTTCGGTCGACTCAAACCATTCCGCAAAGACTTGTTTATCAAGACGTTGAATGGGGATTACGGTGCATTTAATGCAGAGTACAATCAAACCTTAGACTTGGAGAGATATACCCCGGGTCTTGTTGGTCCTGATGTAGATACTACTACTGCAGCTGATGATAACGAACCTGATTGGTAAAAAAGTCAGTGAGTTAAGGCAGATAGGGGGGAGAGATTAAGTTCTCTTCCCCCTATTTTTACATCCCCATGATCAAGCACAGAAACAGTGAGGATTATTTACACAGTGATGTAATACTTAGTAAGATTACTGAGTACGATATCTTTAGACACTATTGTTCAAACTTCAAAGAGTTAGGAGTCAAATTCTGTAGTGACTTGAGAGAGGACAGTCGTCCTGGTGTAAGTATTGCTGATTTAAATGGGAGATTACTGTACAAAGACTTTGCTCATCTTGAACATACCTTTAATTGCTTTGGGTATGTAATGCATAAGTATAGCTTAGATTTTGTAGGTGCTCTTCAATTGATATCACAAGACTTTGGTTTAGGACTAGTACCTACTAGTGTAAGGCCTACTGCTAGGACATATGTCTATCAAAAAGTTCCTACTAAACGCGCAGTAATTAAGATTAAATCTCGTTCTTGGAATAAGGACGATGCTGATTACTGGAGTAAGTTTTGTATTCCTAAGACAATCTTACGTAAATTTGACGTCCAACCTATTGAATATTTTTGGATCAATGAAACGCGCTTTCGCTCTCCTAGTCACTGCTACGCTTTTCGGTTTCACTGCGGTTATAAGATTTATAGTCCATATGAAACAGAAAATAAGTGGTATTCCAACGTCGGTAAAGAAACAATACAAGGCTACAACCAACTTCCTGAGTCTGGTGAAATTATATTTCTCACAAGTTCGCTCAAGGATGTCATGTGTTTGGGGGTGCTTGGTTACTCCGCCGTTGCGTTACAGTCAGAAATGCAAATGCCAGACGAAAACTTTGTCCAAGAAATCCAAACAAGGTTCAAAGAAATAATCGTACTTTACGATAACGACTTTGAATCTGAGCGAAATCCTGGGCAAGAGATGGCGGGCAAAATCTGTGAGAAATTTAATCTTAGGAATTTGCTCATACCTGATGTACTTTGCAGTAAGGATATCTCTGATCTAATAAAAAGTCGAGGTTTAAATGAAGCACGTACTTTTATAACTAATGAGATATGCCAACTAACAAACAAAGAATCGACGAAATACTTAAGCGATGTGCCCTTTTAATGGCTAATATTGGAATGAATACACCGCTTGATGTAGGAAGTAGAGAAAAAGCAAAGCAATTAGAGAAAGAGTGGCTTCAAGAAATAAAAACCATAGATCCAGAACAGTACAAAATGTTGGTACCCGATCTACACGAGTTAGAAACGCAAGAAGTAAGCAAGTAGATGGGATCAATTTCCGTTCGTTACTTGAATCTTTTTGTTATCAGAAACTCAAAGACGCTGGTATCAATTCGGATTACGAGAAGAAGAAGTTTGTTCTCCTTGAAGGTATGCACTATCCAAGTGATAGATATGAAGACAATGGGAAGACAGGATATAACAACAAGAAGACTCACAAGGTCAGAGATATCACATATACCCCAGACTTTGTAGATCCTAAAGGTAGATGGATAATCGAATGCAAAGGTTATGCAAACGAACGATTCCCTCTCAAATGGAAAATGTTTATGAAGCACTTAATGGAAGAGGATAACCCTCCTGTCCTCTTTGTACCTCGCAATCAAAAGCAGGTATTACAAACTGTGGAAATGATTCTAGAACTAACAGCTCCTACAAAGTAGGGGCTGTTTCATTTTAAACAAACATGGACGAATTAAAAACTAGATACGGGACTGTTCGTCCCGGTGATGGGATAGCTGTATCCTATTCACACAGGATGGTGATTGGCATTTTTGCTGGAACACATATGCGAGAGAATGATGTGGTTAGGTATTATGGCCTTCCTTGGCCTATTACTTCTGACCCAAACGGGAAATTTGCAAAAGATTGGTTAGATAAAAATCTAGACGATTTTGTGAAGAAGACTCCCAATGGAAATGAGTACATCTACGGAGTTAATGTTTCAAGGAGAATAATCCCCTATGACATTGAATCTTTACGTGGATGGGAGTTGTATGAAACTTTACGTTCAATTCAAAAACAAGTACAAAGTGAGTATCAAAACCATTGGTCAGAAGACCACATCAACTAGTGTAGGACTAGAGAAGAAGATCAATGACGGAGCTAAGAAACTGGTCATTGATATTCTGCAAGCTACTCAATACTCTACCCCAATACCTTCAACTATTCGTGAGCTGGTGACTAACGCCTGCGATTCACAACGGGAGAAGGAGATTGCAATAGAGATTCTTAGTGGGAGAGCAAACAAAGAAGATTACTTTATTACCCGTAATGGTGATCAATACGAGGATTCTAACTTTGATGCTGACTACTACAACCTAGAGTATCTTGATACCCATAATAACGACATTGAAATTCTGTACATGGAGAACAATAGTGGTGTAGGCTATTGTGATACTGTCTCTATTACAGACCATGGTGTCGGTATTGGGGGACGTCGTTTAGAAGGTATGCTTGAGTTAGGTTACTCTACAAAGCGTAATACTTCTGAGAACTTCGGTGCTTTTGGTTTGGGTTCAAAAGTAGCTCTGTCTACTGGTGTACCTTTCTATACAGTCGAGACTCATTACAATGGGAAGATGTTTAAGCTCAACTGTCATCCTTACAAGACTGACTTTACAATTAGTAAGTGGGATGCAGATGGGAGTATTATCCTTAGTAATGGTATGCCTGCATATTACAAGCATACTGATGAAAAGAACCACACGATTATTTCGTTTGGGGTAAAGAAGCACAACAGAAGTCTATTCTCAGACTCTGTTAGTCAGCAGCTTACTTACTTCAACAACGTACAGTTCTTGTATCAGTATGCAGATATGGAGTCTCCTTACAATAAAACTGCAATCAATAAACCTCTGCTCAACACAGAGACATTAATTGTATGTGATGGTTCGTATTACTCTCGTCCTCACATTGTGATTGTGAAGAATCCAGGCGATGAGATTGGGATTAACTATGGTAGCATTGACTTCCGTGAGCTAGAGATGGAACAGCTGTGGGGTAATGTAGGCATCAAGTGTCCCATGAGACAAGCATACGAAAAGGATGGAGAAATAATTGTTGTGCAAGAGGGTGTAGAAGTTACCCCAAGCCGTGAGAAGGTTATTTGGAATGATCACACAAAGGCGTATGTTCAATTGATGCTTGAGAAAGCAGCAAACGAAGCGTCTGAGATTATTGAGGATGAGTTGAAACAAGATGAGTTTGTTGCTTGGGTAAAGGCATGCTCAAATGTTTTGTATAAGGGTAGTAGAAATGTAGATGAGATTGCTAATGCCCCAGCTCTTGCTCAGATCTCTAAGCTTGTAGATACTTCTAATATCAAACCAAAATTTAAAGACACTGGAATCAGATTTGAATCTCCAAGGAAGATGCTTACTGGAATTAGACTGAGAACTGTTCAGTTTAGAGCTGGGAAAGCTATTCGTGAAGATTGCAATGACTGGACCAATGTCCACTTCGATCGTTTGTACTTTACTAATGGGAATGCTGAAGCAGTCAAAGATGCTTATCTGACTGCAGACTCTTATCCTATCTTCTTGGTATCGTTCAATGTAACCATTGACGCCAAGGAGGAGGATGTAGAACGCGCAGAAACTCTTTGGGAGTTGTTTACAGACTCACCATTAGTAAAGTCATACGACGAGGTTGAGGTTCCACAGGATTACATTAACTCGTTTAAGGAGAATCCTATTGGGACAACTGAGCCACATATGTTAACCCCAGCAGAGCAGCGCAAATTAAATGCTCAGATTGTGATGCATACTTTACGTTGGGGCAGACTTAAGAATAACTGGGTGTGGGATAAAGTGGAGCCTAAGCTTCATGACGTATTAACCTCTGAAACTGTAACGTATTACGGTACGATGAAAGAGGATGAGGTTAAACTCAAAGCTGCAGCTACAATACTAGGTGCTAGAACACCACGTTATGGTAGGATTGTATCAAGTCTTGGATACTTAGATGACTATAACAATAGTCCTATATTGTATCACGACTGTGCTCCTACAGCTCTTGGTAAGTATAAAGAGTATCTCAGTAATTTTAAGTTTAATTCCCCACAGATTGTGGGAATGTCTGAGAGTATATTAAAGCAAGTTTCTAAGAACACTACTTGGAAGCATATTGATGATTTCTTCTATTCAATGGACGAAGACGGGAACGTTGTAGTAAGTGAGTATTTAAAAGCTTACTTGACTTCACGAATTCTTGCTAAGAATGTTCAGTATGGTTGGATGGAATCAAATGTGTTTAAAGAACTGTTCCCTGAAATATCTAAACTGTACAGAGATACTCTAAATTATTTTAGAACATGTTTAAATATTAATAGGATGAGTGGAGAGGTATCTTCATACATGCTATTTTTACATCAATTTACTGAGTATCAAGATGTTTGTGAGCAAAATGATGTATCTTTAAGACAAGAAAAGTCTAGAGAGATCTTTGTTGTTGATGTCCCAAGCATCGACGCCTACGACAAAGAACTTGTAAGACTATACGACACATTCAATGAAATGAGTGAAGGTATTAATGGCTTTATGCACGAGCTATACTACAATGGTAGTGGGCTTAATCATAACTTCAACACTGAAGCAAAAAGCATTCTTACAAAAATCCTTTCTATGAATGGTAAGTTCGACATAGAGGTTCCAGAAATAAGTGTCCCTGGAACTAGCTATGGTTATGAAAAATTGGACGCTGAAACAAACTAATCACAATGGTTAACGTCGATGTTATCGGGGATATAATCTCCGTATGTATAGGTGATGAAGCTATCACCGTACCCTACAAGAAGAAGGCTTTTGAAAAGCTTTCGTCATTAGCTAACCAGGCTAATGCGTCTGAGACTCTGGATGAGTACAATAGTTATGTAGATAAGATCTTGGGGAAGGTGTCAAAATATACCCCAAGTCCTAGCGATTTAGTAACTACTCAAACAGATTGGTTAGTTTACAACGAGATGACCCAGGAATACTTCTTGGCTGTAGATGGGAAAGCAGTTACTACGCTTGCTATGCCTCAATCTTTGGTTGATAGAATCTTTGAATCTATTGAGAAGGGGATTGACTTCATGCCAGTAGTCAAACTGTGGACTCGCTTCCTGCGTAATCCGTTTTTGCAGAAAAAGGGTAAAGACTTTGCTGATCGTTTTGCTGACTTCGTTAATATGAAGTACGTTCATCCTCAGATGTACAATGAGTATATCGAAGAGCGTGGATACAGCGAAGAGGTTGCTACTCGTCTTGCTACTATCTATCAGATCAAGATTACTCAGGAAGGTTTGCTGAATGGTTACAAAGTTTCCACGGAAGTTTTGCATAAGTATGATGCAGAGACTGGGGAAAAAGTAGATCGTTACAAGCGTACCTTTAACGTAAACACAGGTGAAATTGAATCAGAAGGCTTGCCAGAATTCGTAGAAGATCGTCTCTTTCAACCTGCTATCATGGGTACTAGTGGTGATGCTTTCTACTGCGGTGAAGACTTAGGTCACTTCATTAAAGTTGGGAAGGCTCATTCTTTGGTGTCGTGGGATCAGGTAAACACTAATGACAATGTAATTTGTGTCCCAGGTTTGCATATCGGTGGTTTGTATTACATCAATAATTATAGCGGTGAGATTCACAATGTGTTTGTAGACCCTATGCATATTGGTGCAATTCCCAACTCTACTGATGGTGCAATTCGTTGTAAGCAATACTTTGTACACTCTTCATTAGCTGGTGTAAATGGTAGTATGTATCACTCATCTACTTATGCAGCATTTACTGATCAAGAATGGAAAGGTATGCGTAAAGCTGCTGCGCTTAAGGCTAAAGAAGAGGCAGCTTGCAATGATGTTGTCTTAGAAATATATGAAGCTATAAGCTAATAACTTATGAGTCAGCAAGTAGAGAGATTACCGAAAGGTAAGGCTGTGTGCTTGATTGATGCTGATTCGCTACTATACTATGAAATGGGTAAGAGCACGTTGGAAGAGGCTATGGAAGGTCTTGACCAACGTGTTCTTCATATTTTAGAACAATGCAATACTACTAAGTATGCAGGGTTTCTTACTCATGGTAAGTGTTTTAGATACAGTATTGATCCAGAGTACAAAGGAAACAGAACACGCTCTAATAGATCTGTGTTATTCCCCTCATTAAAAGAGTACGCTATGCAAAGGTGGGGATTTACATATTTTACTGAATTAGAAGCTGATGATCTTGTTAGTTATTATTCCTACAATCACGAGGAGACTACTATTATTTGTTCCCCTGATAAAGATGTTCTCAAACAATGTATTGGGATGCATTATAATTATGGGAAAGCTGAGTTTACTCATACGTCCCCAGACGAAGCGTTAAGGTTTCTTTGGGTACAAACTCTTATGGGTGACAGCACAGATAATATTACTGGTATACCTGGTGTTGGGGTAAAGACCGCTGAGAACTGGTTAAAAGATAGAACCAAAGATTTCGAGGGATTTGCATTGCGCAAGTACGTAGAGAAGTTTGGGATGATTAATGGGATTCATGAGTTCAACAAGAATTTCAACCTAGTCTATCTTTTAAAAACAGATGAAGACTTATTTCGTTATGGATTAAGTCTAGGGCATCTTAAGTATCTGGATGTTAAACAAGATGAATTAGACCTATGGAGCGATGTTTGAGGTTACAGGACTCTCGTTAACGCCTATTGATGGGCGTACTGTTAGATTACATAGGCCAGCTGACTACAGAGAAGAAACAAAAGAAGGAGAGATAATAAGATTATATAAAGAAGGAACACCAATAGAAATTGTAGTTGGGGGTTCTATTAAGTATAAGGATGCAAGGCATAGGGTTAATGTTATTCAAAGAGGTACACGTAAAGGTCAACTTGCATGTTATGACTTGAAATGTGCTGTACTGAATAGCTCTAGCATTTTTGCCCTTCCTTTTCTTGGGGGATCTAAAAAGTATATGTTGTGGGACTCACTTTTTGTAAATGCTTTTATATCTACAGAAGAATATGATGAGTGCATTGCACTATTGTATCGTTACTCTGGGGATGTACTCTTTTCAAAGTTTGAGAAAGCAATGTGTGCTATGCCTAATTTCATTAAAATGGATGATGTAGATCATTATCATGTACTATTTATCTTTAAAGTACCTGACTCTGCAAAAGACTCTTATCAAAAGTTTAGAGAAGGTCGGTACTCAGAGATAGATGGGATATGGAAATTAATGATACTTAATTATCATGATTTTGATCCTGCAGGCCAGACTGGGAAAATACTATATAAAGACGCTAAACTAAAAGCAGAGCTGGAGACTAAGCTAGATATCGAGCTTGGGGATTCGGAGTTACATAGTATCCCAGATATGAAATACGAACGATTCAATAAAGAGTATTACTCAACGCTATGAATCCATTATTCAAAGACGTGGACTACGGATGGGAGGAACTTAAACCTCTTATCTGTAGTTCACACTTTGATCTTACAGTAGAAGAGATTAAGTCTAGAGGTGGGAAAATATATCCTAAGAAGGAAGATATCTTTAAAGCCTTTACTCTATGTCCACTTAGTAAGGTCAGAGTTGTAATCCTTGGGCAAGATCCGTATCATAATGGTCAAGCTACTGGTTTAGCTTTTGGGGTAGCACATAAACCTATCCCACCATCATTACGTATCATCCACAAGGAGTTGTGTAATCAGTTTGATCATCACCAACCAATTGAAGAATTTGACTACACGCTAGAGCATTGGGCTAAACAAGGAGTTTTATTGCTCAATACTAGCTTGACAGTCAAAGAAAAGAATGCAGCATCTCATGCTGGGTTATGGGATTGGTTTGTGCTTGAAGTGATTAAGCTAATACAAAGAGAACGTAGAGAAACTATATTTGTTCTCTGGGGTAAACACGCACAGAAGTTTAAGAAGTATATCAACATTGCTGTGTTACAATCTTCTCATCCAGCTGCTGAAGCATACAGTGGAGGGCAGGGAGGATTCTATGACAATGGGCATTTCTACAACATCAATGAGAGAGTTGGGAAGATAGATTGGTTTAAACTACCTGAGCCTGTTACTGAAGAAGAACAAATTAAAATTTACGACAATGTCTGAACTAAAGTTTTGGGAACAAGACTACGTGTCTACGTCTACGGATCAAGTAGATACTACAATACAAGAAGCACATGCATTATTAGATAAGCTCAAACAATTGCTAGAATCAAAGAATAAAGCTTATGGGAATAGTGCACTGTCTGATGTAAATCTATTTTGTAACCTATCCTCTTTTCAATTACTTGAGGGTCAGATAGAGCACAAACTTAGACGACTTAAAACTTTAGGTGTTAACGGTGATGCGGAAGATACCCTCATGGATCTCATGGGATATCTTACTTTGTACATGGTTGCTGTTAACCGAGTGAAGAAATAAGAAAGGGGGCCTGTGCCCCCTTTTTTATTAGTAATTAGATTGGGGCTTGGTTAAACCATTTCAATGCCTCTCTTGCATTCTCTGATTGTAATAGTCCTGCTCTCCCGATTACAAACTTGTCAAAGGAAGCCTCAAGTTTCAAGTCTCCCTTCTCATACTTGCCTTGGCTTCTTTGGTAGAATACATCTTTCTCTTCTACATCTAATCCAAGTTGGTAACCAGTATAGTTGTACAAGTCTCTGAGTAGTTTCTGCAATCTACTTAAGCTCCTTACACCTGCAGTTGGGGATTTGAGTAATCTTAACGCTTCACCACTAGTTACAAATGATACTGGGTTAAATGCAGTAAGTTCAAGTTGCAATCTTCTCATTTGATATGCCCAGAATATTACTGTATCATTTTCTTCCTCATCATCCATATTAGCTAATGTTGTATAAGCTAATAATGAAAGTAATGCTCCTCCTGCCTCCATCATTGTACGCTTTACGTTTGCCTTCTCTACATCTGAGAGTCTTTTGAACGTACCTGCTCCCCCAACAATTCCACCTCTCACTCTTTCTATAAGATAGTTCATGAAAGAGATATACATACCTTGAGTAACAGTTCCTAACTCTGCATCAATATGTAAGGATTCTTTTCCTCCATGCCCAAATCTTCTACGTATAGATGGCACCATAAACTTTCTAAACAATAGCACCAAGTCTAATCCAGGTATACGCTCAGCAGCTACTCTATTGAAGTCACCTTTTAGCTGGTTAGTTCTCTTGTATATACCCCCAAGAATATTAGATACTTGTCTACGATTTAAAGCAACTTCGCTACCATCTGACATTACCTGCTTCGCCCCCTTTAAATCTTTGTTGTCTACGTACGCATCATACAGATTAGTTGTAGTCCCATCTGCAAGTTTTACCTTGATGTTGTAACCTACAGCTATAGCTCTGGTGATTGCAGTCTCAGCTTCAGCCATGCTTTGGAAGCCCATAAATACTTCCCCAGGTACTTTTTTAATCTTTGCTCCTGCGCTAGGTCTACCCCCAAGTTCTTCTTGGTTTTGGAAAGCATCTACATATCTTAAGTACTTAGCTAATGGACTTTTAGGATCAATTTTCCCAACATCTTTAATAGCACCAAGATGTTTCATATACTCAGATTTAGCCTTAAGTAATCCTTTTGCAGTCATAAATTCACCAGCAGCAGCCTCTTCCATCAATCTATAGTTATCCATGATGAGCTGGTTAGTTGCCTGCATGTAGTTTAAAGACAGCGTGTTAAGAGCTGTAAATGAAGCAATTGCACTAGTAACCTTACTTATAGATACGTCCTTACCAAATATTCTTGCTTTGTAGGACTTCTTTCTTTCTCCAAAAAAGTACATATCTACAAAGTCATTAAGCTGCTTCTGACGATTACTAGTAGTGCCTTTCTTCGCTTTATCTACCCCAATCATTTCTGCAATACGATTTACAATTGGGATACCAGATGACGTAGTTTCAATTACTCCACGCTCACTCATCAAATCTTTCATGATCATTACCTCAGCAAGAAGATTTGATTTTTGAGTGTACATGTTAGCCATGTGAGCAAAGAATATCATTGAGCTTGCAATATCCTTAGACACTTTAGTAGCTTCTACAGGTCTAGAGAAGAACACTGGAATTGTTTTAAGCTTTTCCCCGTTCAAATCAGTGAGTTCCCCAAAATCTGTATCTGTATCTACCATAAAGAACGTGTCATTGACCCAGTTCTTTACAGAGGTAAACCCTTTACCCTGCAACCAGCTATCTAATGAGCTCTCCAAGATTCCAGGCATAGCATAGCTGAAGTCTTCCCAAGAATTAATTGGGAGTTTAAAGCTACCACCCATAACTTGAGACTGAGCCTGCTTGTATACGGCAAGCATTGCTTCATAGTATTTGAATGCAACAGGATCTGCTTTTAATGCTTTGTATTTAGGATTAATGTACTTGCTGTTAGGCATTGCCAAGTTTCCTCGGAACTGTCCGCTATTAAATCCTCTGCGAATTTCTTTTTGTACTTCAGCTAATTCACTGTTAAGTGCTCGTAGCTTTTGATTCAAAGAAATGCTTTCTTCAGGACTATTAATTATTGCATCAATCTCAGCAGCAATTTTATCTTGTCTCTTTCTAAGATCTTGTAATATTGCTTCTGCCTGTGGAATTGGGTCGGAGTTTTCTTTATACCAATTGTCGACCTCTTTTCTACGCTCAGACAGAATATTTCTTACGACCTCGGTTTTCCAAGCTTGCTTTTCTGTGTAGCCCCCATCCATAAGATCCTTTACAATCTTTCTTGCATCAACCATGTACTTAGTATCCATCTCTTTCCACATCTTCCTCTCTTCTGCCTTGTACTTTGCAGTTAGGAATGGTTGAACAAATGATGCAACTTCCATAGTTGTTGTCTCACTGGTTCCTTGGATTGGGACTTCTACTGTAGTAGTCTCTAAAAGTTTAGCATTTGTTTTGGCAGGATTGAGATCAGTCTTACCTCCCAAAAACTCTTGGTATGCATTAGATATTAAAGTTTGTACTTCTTCTGTAGACTCTGCTGCTTTTTGTGCTCCCTCTTTTAATCTTAATGCATGTAGCTGTATACTAAGATCATTGTTAAAAATGATTGGATCAAACAGGGCACTAAATCCACTGTTGTCATCCATTTCTTCTAACAGCATTCTTTTGATGCTACTAACAGATACCTGCCGAGCCTTAAGCTGGTTGATGTTTAGTTCGATAAGTTGAGACTTAGCTTCTTCACTGCTTATCTTACCCGCATCTTTAAGTGCATTAATCTTTTCGTACTCCTTATCCTTCTTAATCCCAATCAAACGCTGATTCTTTTCAATATTGTTAATCAACTTCTTGATATTCATATTGATTGCTGGGGGAGCTATCTTGTATAATAGGTTAGCATATAGATCTGCACCATACTCAATATACTGAGACTGTACGTAGTTAATGTCTGCTAGGGTTCTAGCTAAACTTCTCTCAGCATCTTGCAATAGTGCTCTACTGCTATTAGAAGACTCCCGCATTACCTCTGCCTGTAGCTCTGTACTAAGTCTCTTAAGAATAGATTCGTTAGTCTTCCCATC
>Ga0208898_1002103_pt1 | contig 12455 bp, 14 predicted proteins | sample VirMetDEL_Mar_4_FD_184513 | JGI IMG/M metagenome (GOLD analysis project Ga0208898, IMG submission 184513) | Aqueous microbial communities from the Delaware River and Bay under freshwater to marine salinity gradient to study organic matter... | ecosystem: Environmental > Aquatic > Marine >...
AATTTTAACAAAACTAACAAAAAACTAACAAAAAACTAAATCAAAATTTTGTCTCATTTATTTGCTAAAGTAAAGAATATTAAACTATACTTTGTCCCTGATAAATCATCTGTATTGTAATGTTCCAATTGACTACCATTGAATACAAGCGGTCTATTTTTAGCATCATATTCTTTGCCGTGTATTATTATTTTACAACCTTCATATTCTCCAAATGAGACAAGCAGTGAATCTCCAACATTTTTAACATCTTTATGTGGAGGACATACAGTATTTTTATTCACCTGTATGCAATTGAATGAAAACGGACAAATGATTTTACCTATTCTCATTAGTTCATCATTTATTTCAGGATATCTTTTTGAGTCAAAAGATGGTTCTAAATAACCCTTATATTTAAATCTTGGTCGTGTCAATCCAAATATGGTTCGTCTTGACATTGGGAATGATAATCTGTTGTTATGTTTATTCTTTAATCTTATAGTAATATTTTCAAACATTCCATACAACTTATCAAAACCATCAAAATAACCTAATTGTATTACTAAGGATTTATTTTTCCTTAAACTTAGATTACCTACTTTACAATCAAATGCCTTTATATATTTATCTTTGAGACAAATGTATTTATGGTATTCATATGCTAACTTATTTGTCTCATTTATATAATTCTCAATCTCTCGTTGGAATCCACCTTTTGGTTTAAATTTTCCATTCATAGGTTTGGATTTAAAATAAATGTTAAAATTCCTGATGGTTGAACCATATTTTTCCAAGTAATAAATGCTACGCTGAAAATCATCTCCCTGATTATAAGTCAATTGAAAATCCTTGTGATTCTTTAAAATATGGAAAGTTCCAATACCATAATAAAACCCTTCTTTGTATCCACGAGTTCTATCTAAATACATATTGGTTGGCGAAAAGGTCATCAATCCTAATTTAGATAGTTTCAAATAATCTACTGCTCTTGGTAGTTCAATGGATAAATCTTGATAAAAAATATCTATATCATCGTCCATACAAATAATTATCTCACCTTCGTCAAAATAATCGGTTATAAAGTTTCTCATTGGACATATCCCTTTTGGTCCAATCACAATGTTACACTTGTCACCATATTTTTTATACAGTTCGTATTCTCCTTCTGTTACAAATAAAAAAATTTCAAAAATAGATTTATCTAAATGAGACAAAGTTTTGACATCTTCGTGTCTATTGTAAGAAGGTATTGCTATTTTCATATATATTAAGAAGATACAATAATTTTCTGTTTCATTTTTTTCAGTTTGCGGTCTTAATCAAAATAGTCAAAAATTGATTTGAATAAAAAATACACACCAACCACATCTAAACAATGAACACTACTAATATGAAAGAACAAACCCTATACTTCTACAAGGGAACTGCGTTTCCTGTAATATATTATGGACTTCCAGTAAAATCATCAATGGAAAACGCACACAAAATGATTGTTAGTTTTTTGAAGAATAATGTATCATTAAAAGAACAAGTGGAAATATATAAAAATCAACTTGACCATATTGAAGGACTTATGGTTCAACACGCCAATCCAACCACCGATAAAGGAATGAAAAAAGTTGCTTCTATTTTGGGAAAAGATATAGATTGGATTGGAGCAGTGTGGACAGTAAATGTGTGTGCTTTGCTTAAACTCAAAGCAATAGAAAACGACAATATGAATGGACTTCTTACCACAAAGACATTTAATTAGAAAAATTATAAATTAGTATCAGTAAAAGTATCTAGACTATGCTTTTCAAATAAGTCAGAGTCTTTGTCTGCTTTATATTCAAACACATTACCGAATGCGGTTTCCTTATTGGCGTGTGCTGAAACCACATCACCTTTAACTCTATGTATATTTATTTTTTTATTTAGTTGTCTCTTTGTCTCCTTATCTGTTTTTATAGAGTTATGAAAAGGTAAAGTATATCCTGGATTAAATACGTGAACACTCTTAACTCTATCTCTAATTGATTTAGATTGAGACATATTATTTAAAGCGTGAGAACCTCCTAACGAGTGACCTCCCAAACTATAATCTTTATCATCTCCGTATTGTCGCATTATATCTCGTGTCTTTTTACGGCGATTGGTGAAGTCTTGATTACTTCGTTGAACTCCTGTTGCTAATGCTACATCACTCAATAAATCTCTTGGGTTACTGACATTAGTTCCTGTGTAGTTGATGTGGACATTGTCTCCTTTTATTGCTGTCAAGACATCTTTATTGGTATTAGCACTATCTAATTCATAACCTAGTCTTTTTAGTTTTCTTTTAGCATAATTGTCTTGACGCTCTCTGTTTAATCCTTCTTGATACCTATAATGAATATGAGCAATCTCTGCCGCTTCTGACATAGTAGGCATATATATTTATAAATTAAAAAATTATCTAAACATTCTATAAATGAGTGTATCCATAATTATCCCAACATATAACAGAAAAAAATTTGAGACACTTTTAGAATATAATATCAACTCTCAAACATATTATAACATTAAAGAGATTATTATTTTAGATGACAGCGATAAAGACAGACCATTATGTATTAGAACTCTTATCCCTATTAGATATTATACTATACCAAGATGCACAATAGGTATGAAACGAAATATGGGTGTCAAACTAGCACACGGAGAATATATAGCGTTTATGGACGACGATGACTTTTATCACCCTGATTATATTGCTCATTCTATTTTTGAGATGGAATATAATAATAAGTCAATCGCAGGAAGTGCCGATATGTATTTGTATGCTGGTGATAAATGGTTTAAACAGAGATGTTTCTTCTTACATATGTTGAATGAAGCAACTATGGTTTTTAAAAAATCTGCTTGGTCTAGTTTTGGTAATACTAATAGTAATGAAGCAGTCCCTTTTCTTGAGAAGAATTTAGAAAACATAATTGAGACAAAAATAGAAAACTTAATGTGCTGTGTAGCACACGACAGCAATACCATTTCTAAGAAAGGTTGGTGTGTTGAAACCTATAAAGCAGAACCTTTGTCTCAATATTCTAAACACATTAAAATCTTATCTTCTATAAATATATAATGGCGTTACATCAAGGAACAATCAAGTTAACACCTCAACAAGCAAACTATATCCCAGCAGGTAAATACATTTATGTAGATGAAACTTTTAGCGTGAAACAACCGATAACGAGTAACGAAGCATTCCCTCGCCAAGGCAAAGCATTGATACCAGCGTATTTCTCATTCAAACACGGGGGTCAGGAATTCCAACAAGTCCATCAACCAGCACCATCTTTACCAATGAATTATGGAACATACATTTACAATATTGTTGATGGATATCAGTAAATAATATATACTAATTATATATGAGTTATACATTGGACACCCCATATTCAAATCAAGTAATATTTATGAATAGTGAGAATAGTGTGTTTAAGCAAATAGATGGTCAAGGCGAATATGTATATAGTTTCATTACCCCAATCCAGTTACCGACAAATTGTGAAATGCTTATATCTGTGACTGATGCCCAGTTTCCCAATGTCATACCCAATGTGACAGAGAACAATAATAAGATTTCTTTTTATATACCAACCTTTAGTAAGTATTTCACAATCATACTACAAGAACCAGATGGGACAATAGACAAGGTGTATAATGTGTCTGAATGGTTATCATTTGTTAATGCTAAAATCATTATAGAGGCAAACTCACAATTTACTTTATATGGAGAGTTCCAGTCATCAACTTCCAAGATTAAATGGTTTAGTAACTTTCCTTTTCAAATCATCAACACCAATTCTTATCCAACTTCTTGCTTCGACCTCATTGGTTTTGCTAAAACTCGCTCAAATAGTGTTTCGTATTATGATGAAGATAATGGTGTATTATTGAACTCTATTACAAACCCATCTTACCATATTACAATGCCGTCTGTGATTAATTTTAGCGGGACAAGGTTTATATTTTTGAAGTTTAAAAACATTAGTGTGTCTAATCTAAATAGTGGAGGCAATACAGATAATTCAATAGTTCGCATTGATAATAATGCTCCGTATGGATATTTCATTTTTTATAGACCTATGGAAGTTCAACGCTTTGTCATACGAAAACAAACCATCAATAATATTTCATTTACTTTAACGGATACACAAGGTAATGAACTTAACATATTTAGTAGTGATGCCCAAATCACATTGAAAATTGAGTTTAAGTATAAACCTGAACTCCGCTCTATGGAAGAAGGAACTATACAATATGAACTCCGCAAATTAGCACAAATACCTAAACTCACACAATCAGAGTTTGAAGGGGTCTATAATCCTGAATCTAATGAATTTTTGAGAGAGTAAATCATATAATAAAATAATAATGTATATGGGTTTAGGACACAAAAAACCACACTCTAACCGAATTGGACTAAAGAAAATGGCGCATACAACTATGCGTCTTGGTTTAAAAGCAAGTGATATTGCTATGGCGGCAGCACCTGTTGCTGCTCTTGCTGGTTTTGAACCTGCTGCTGCTGCTTTGGAAGCAGGTGGTGGAGCAGGTAAAGCAGTTTTTGGTTTAGGAAGCAAAATCGTTTAAGGAAATTTAAGAATGGATTTATACTATTATATCTTATAATATTATAAATGTCTGCCCCTGATGCTATGTCGGAATCTCTTAACTACCCAATGCAAAAACGCCGTGCCGTTGCTTCTCGTTCGTATCGTGTAAAAATCTCGCCAAACAACGGACAAACTTTCACTGATGGTCAAACAGTAAACATTGATATGCCTTCCAACCTTGCTGGAACTTACTGTAACTGGAACCAGTGCTATCTCAAGTTTAAAGCAAAAACCGATGTAAGTGGTAATCTTGACCGATGCGGAGGATACTCGATGTTGCAAAGATGTCAAGTGTCCACAGCGGGAAGTCAAATCTTTGACCTTCCCAACTACAATACTTTGATGACCATTCTAATGGACGGCGACTCGTCCCCTGCTTACAAAGCGGGTGTAGGTAATATTTTACTAGGCACAAATGGTGGTTTCCAAGGTGGAGAACTATTAGGTGTTGATAACAGAACTTTTTGTCTTCCATTCGTTCTACACCCTTTTGGTATGTCTACTCCTCATCGCCTAATGCCTTTATTTTCGTCTTCTCCAGTTCAATTCAAACTTACTCTTGAATCGGCAGCAAATGCTAAAAAATCTGCTACTGCTGGAACTATTGACTTCACAGAAGTAGAACTTGTATGTGTATTCACTGAACTATCGCCAGGTGCGCAAGCACAAGTAGACCAAATGAGTGGCGGTATGTATAATATCCTTGCTTCGTCTTACCAAAATGTAGGCACAACAATGAATGCTAATGATTCAGTAGTAACTGCGAATCTTGGTTTATCGGTTTCGTCATTAGAGCGTATTATTGTATGTCACCGCCCAAGTGCTTCTGTAAATAATACACTAACTTATTCTCTTGGTAATCGCACTAAAAACTATTTAGAACAATACAGCATTTTTATCAACGGCGAACAATACCCTGCTCGTCCAATAGTTGTAGAAAATAAAGGTGCTGAAGCATTAGCAGAATTTCTACTAAGCGACCACTCGCTAGTCAACTTTGATAAACAATCGTCGTTTAACATTGCTATTGCTCAAAATGCTTCGTTTGCTTCAAATGGTTTAGATGGTGCTTCGGCAGTTGTTGGTGTTGCTACACCATATATCCGTGAATCAGCGACAGATGTATCTGGAGACCAAATTGGTGCTGTAGGAACTACTTCCAACATTGGTTCTTTCATCACTGCCGTAGAACTTGAAACTGGTTTAAGTGATGGTCGTTCGCAACGCCTATACAGCGGTGTAAGCACCATATCTTCTACCGTCAACTATCGTGGTGTATATAAAGCAAATAGTGCTCTAAGTGCACAAATTGACTTCTTCGCCCAATTCACCATTCTACTATCTCTAAACACTCGTGGAACCAACGTATGGTCGGTTTCAGTTTAGATTTAATTTATAGGATTTAAGAATACTTATAAATTAAATCGTTTTTTGAAGTCTGCTTTAGAACTTTCTATGGTTGGTTTATTCCATAGTATCCATCTAGATAAAGCACCAGCACTCGTCACATCATTCCAGTCTTCATTTTCTCTATGCCTTGCTAAATAAGACTCTCTTTTCTCTTTTGCGAGTTGTGGGTCTTGCTTATAATATTTAGTGTAATCCATATATCCACTCGCACCAAAATGGGTTGTGACTTGCCGTCCATTATCTTTTTCAAATGTCGCCATAAGTTTTTTATCTTTATTGGTTGATGGTTTTATGCTTATGAGTTTCATATATATTACTCAAAAGATAATTCAAACTCTCCGTGTTGGATTTTAAGAGGTGGTGTTCTATTATCAATAATCTTATTTTCTTCTTCCGTTGATTTAGCAAGTATATCATATACTTCATCAGGAAACCCTGGGAACTTTTCTTCATAGTAATCTGGACCATATACTTTATAATTTACGGTGTTCCAATCAAGATTATCAAACTCTTCTTCGTCAGCACAATAGTCTAATAAACCCTCAAACATTTTAGCAAAGTTGCTCTCATCGTGTTCCACCCATAGTCCTTTATTATTATCATCTAAATCATCTATAGATGGTATATTATCGGTGTCTCGTTTTATAAGATTATAAGTGTCTTTGATTGTGTCTTTGAACTCCTTTGCTACTTTCATCTCTTTTAGTTTTTCGTGTAAATCCTCCATTATAATATAAAAATAAAAAATTATAATCTTTCAATAAATTATAATGGAATCATTAAGTGACACCGAAAGCGAACCTGAACAATTCCCTGAAACCCCTCCTGTTGAAGAGCAATCATTAGAAAAACCTAAAAAGAGAACTTACAAAAAAAAAGTAAAAGTTGAAGAACCTGTAAATGAAGTAGTTGAAGAAAAGAAACCTAGACGAGTTTTAAGTGATGAACAAAAGCAAAAAATGCTTGAAGCAAGACGCAAGAAAATTGCCGAGCGTAAAGCAGAGCGTGAAGCGTTGAAGGAATCTAAACCTGAACCTCTTACTCGTCAAGTGACAGAAGTCATTGAAGAACCAGCACCTGAACCTGAACCTGAAAAACCTAAGCGAGGACGCAAACCAAAAACAGAACCAAAAGAAAAAAAAGAAAAAGTAGTTGAAATCCACCATCACCATTACAAAGAAGAAAAAGAAAAACCTAAGCGAGGACGCAAACCAAAAACAGAACCAAAAGAACCTAAACCTGAACCAGTAAAGCGTATGCCTCGTGTTAAACCAGTAGTTCAAACAATAGATTTTGTCTAATTATATATATATATGAGTTTAGATATTAGCACGCAAAAAAATAAAAAACTCAAAATCATTAATACGGCAAACCATTTAGACAAACAACTATGTGACTATTTACCTGAACCATTACCAAATTATAGTGGGTTCAATTGGGTGATTAGTGGAGCATCAGGTAGTGGTAAAACCACGCTTATGACTTCGGTAATGTCAGCAAGAAAAAAGAAAGGAATTAGACAATCATATAGAAAAGTTTTTGATAGGATTATCATATGTAGTCCTACATTAGGTCAAGGCAAGTCCGCAAAAAATGACCCATTTTATGATGTGCCTGGCGAACAAAAATTTAAAGAGTTCAACTTACAAGTGATGGAAGAAATATATGAAATGTTGGAGAAAAATAGAGAAGAAGAAGAACACTCGGTTTTAATATTAGATGACATTGGAGCACAACTCCGTAAGAGTGCTGGTGCTGAAAAAAAACTGGTTTCACTACTACAAAACAGAAGACACGTTTTTACAAGTGTCTTTATTTTAGTCCAAAGGTTTAGAGACTTACCAACTGGTATTCGTGCTAATATGTCTCACTTTACAACTTTTAGACCAAAAAATATGTTAGAAGAAGAAGCAATATGTTCTGAGTGTATGCCGTTCCATAAAAAGAATTGGAGACAAATTATGGATTATGTATTTGATAATTCTGATAGGTTTAGTTTCTTGATGATTGATATGAGTTTGAAACAAACAAACCAATACAAATACTATAACAAGTTTGACCCAATGGAGATAAATGAAAACATCAAATAGACTTATATAATATACTCACTTATTATATATGCCGCCACGCAAGAAAAAGCGAAAAGCAAAAACACCAAAGTCAACCCAATCTCAAAAGCAAAAGCAAAGTATTGTAATCAATATTGGTTCTAAATCTACAAAATCTAAACCACGCAAGTCTAGTGGTTCAGGAGGATTACCGCCACCTTCACATATGCACAATCTTGCTCCTACTTTTGTTACTGCTCCACCAGTAGATTATACACCATTATTAGCAATGATACAACACCATTCAAAACCTATTGTTCAACAAGAACCTATGCCTGTTCAAAATGCTGTTACACCTTTATCAAGTGCTAATGTAGAAACTAATAACCAAGCAGTCCAACAAAAAGCAGGACAAGCAGCAATTCGTCGTGCTGGTAGAACTGCTGCTAATTTTCAAAGAAGAACATCTGAATCATCACGCTTTGAATCGTCTGACACAGACGAAGATTTAGCAAGACAAGTTCAAGCAAGATTTGATACACAAGATGAAAAAGAGTTTAACGAAAAAGTGGAAGCAAGAAGAGAAGCACAATACCAACAACGAGTCCAAGTAGCAGAGCGTATTGAATCGGTTGCTGTTGCCCAAGCAGCAGAGCAAGTAGAAGAACAATTATTAAAAAAAGGATTTAGTGCTGGTAAACAAGCAGCAGAAGAAGAAGCACAACAAAAACAACTAAAACAAGAACAAGAAAGACTAGAAAGAGAGCAAAAACAAGAACAAGAAAGACTAGAAAGAGACCGAAAAAGGAGAGAAGAAATGGAAAAAAAGGCGGCGGAAATATCAACAGAAGTAACTAAAATCTCAAAACAATTTATGACTGAGGTTCAAAGAGACGAGTTCAGAAGGCAAACCACTCTTGCTGGATTAAATCTTGCTGATTTAACACCAAGCGCACAAAGAAGATTAAGAAAATCCAAACCAAAAACATCACCAGCACCTAAACCAGCACCTAAACCAGCAAGTGAATCAGATGATTCAATCTAAAATTAAAAATAAAATATTAGGGGATTATATATGTCTATTAAAATTATTAGTGGTCATTCTGTATTCAACGAAAATGCTATTGTTATGTCTAAAAAGTTTAACTGGAAACTGGAAAGCGACTTTGACCCACAAGCAGGAGATTTATATGTCGTTTTTGGAGGACACGAACTCGCCCATCAACTTTTAGAGGTTCAGTTTAGGAAGAATTCATCTTTTGGTTATATCATTATGAATAGTGAGCAAATCCATTCCCAGTTTTTTAAGAATAAGTATTATCTTCAACTGATGAAACGAAATGTCGTCTTTGACTATAACAGGATTACTTCTGATTATTTAAAGAAGGCACACGATGTTAAGGTTCTATCTTTTTATTTTTTTGAGTTTATGAAATTTAATAATGAGACAAGTAGAGAATATGATGTAACCTTTATTGGTTCTAAAACCGAAGACCGAGTCAAACTTATGAAGGAGTTAGAAGAAGAGTTTGATGATTTAAAGTTCTATGTGGATTTTGGTTGGAAACACGCATCGTGTGAATCACTTACCCAAATACTTCAAAAATCCAAAGTAGTTTTAAACATTGGATATTATACTGATTATCGCCCTTTAGAATCCCATAGGATTAACAAAGCATTATCGTGCGATTGTGATGTAGTTTCTCTTATGAGTGATGACGATGATGCTAATGATTTTTATAAAGATTATTGCTATATGACGACCGATATTAAGGATACATTACATAAGTATTTTAATAATGAGTTAGATAAGAAAAAACCTTACGAGCAATTGGTTAAGGAACTATCCCAAAAATTTAATCCACATATGGTATTCATTGTTGACCACATACATAAAAAATTATTATCTCTACATAATTCAAATGGAACCTCGTCAGAGATTATGGAGGAACAGACCACCACCAATACAGACCTTTCAAGCAACTCGCAAACGGAAAAGTAAGTTAGAAAGTAAGTTTGAGAAAGACTATCCTTTTATTAAATGGGAACCTAGGATTTTGTCTCAAAAATTTTTAATACCATTAGATAAAGTTAAAGAGTTAATTAATGACAAACCTTCTCTTATAAAATTAATATATGAGACAAAGGTATAACGATAGACGAATATTATCTAATGGTTATATATAAATGTATGCCGTGCCTTTAGCGGGACAATCTATTAATACAGCACAAGTAGGAATAACAACAAATATAAGTAGTGATAATGCTTCAATAGCAAATATGTCAGTAACCAACGCTACTATCAATCAATTATCTACTACTATTTTTTCACCGAGTAATATTAATACAAGTGTGATTGATACTGACACATTAACTGTTAATAATTCCATAACAGAACTCAATGTTCAAACTCTAAATGTGTCTAATGTATCGTCGGCAAATGTCCAGCAAACTTTGACAGCAGGTGACAACATAAGTATTTTAAATAATGTTATTAGTGCTGTGAATGATGCTCTTTTGCCTTCCAATGCTAATTTCTCAAGTATTTCAACTGATAATATATCGGCAACCAATATCAGTTGTTCTACAATCACGGCAAATAACCTTTCCACGAATGATATGGAAATCATATCGCCATTGACATATGATAGTAATACTAAACAACTATCTATACCAGTTGATACTACACCTACATCGGGTTCGCAAAATCTTATTACAAGTAATGCTGTGTATCAAATCTCGCAAGATGTCAATCTACCTTCTCTAAACCATAGTCAGTTTTATAGACAAGGATTAACTGGTCACACTATGACAATCCAAAATTCATCTTTATCTGCTGGTTCAAGTGGTTATTTATTATATTTTGATTATTACCCTAAATTTCAAGACTCAATAATCAATGTCAATATTCACTTGTCATACAATGTAGGTGGGCACGGAAATGATAATATAGATTTTCAACTACAAGTCGGGAAAAACAATAATACAACAACAACCACAGAGCAAGATATGAACCAACAATGGGTTGCTAATACAGGCGGTGGAACTCGTTCAGGGACTGGAAGCATCGTTTCTGCCGTATACGAACAAACTGATACTCTAACTACTGGGTTATATCACAGAATAAAACTATATCTCCAAAACAACGGCGATGATACATTCACATTATTAGATAGTAGTACATACACAAGTGCGAGTGTTTTTGAAACACTGGAAACAGATGTAAATTCAAATACTAATCTTTACTTGGGAAACGGAACAATAGATTGTGCTTCTATCAGTCCTGATTCAATGAATATCCAAGCATTATCCGGTTTTGGATTTACTATGGGTTTTGCTGATAGTGGTAGTATAGCAACAGAAAGTAGATTTAGTATGGCGGGTGGGGGAACGTTCTTAAAATATATAGAACACAATTGGAATGGAACAGATTATAACTTGTCAGCAAGGTCATCAGGAAGTGCTTTTAGGTTTAGTTCAGGTCAAACACCATTAATACAAGTCAATGAGACAAATACTTGTGTGAATGCTTTACAAGTAGTAGGAGACTTAAATGTGAGTGGGAATATAAATGGTAATGTATCTATAGCAAATTTAGTTACAGATGATGTAATATGTGAAACCCTCCTTGTAAATGACTTGGCGACGATGTCAGATATGGATATAAATGGAGATGTAGATATTGGCGACTTATACACACTCTCATCTCATAACAACTCGTTTAATAATGTCAGTATCAATAACTTATCTGTTACAAATATCACGAGTCCAAATTTATCAACAGCATCTCTCATAGCAGGTGATAATATAAATATATCAAATAATGTAATCACTGCTTATTTACAAGGCGGTGTTGAGTTTAATGCTTCGTCAATCCACTGCGATAATGATGTTAATGTTTTTGGTAATTTAAATGTAAGTGAGACAAGTAGTTTTGAAAACTCACTGAATGTTAAAAACCAATTATATGTAGGTGATGCTGGAAATACAAGAGGGCAAATTGTGGTGTATAGCGACATCATAGGTGATAATCTAGAAATAGAAAATCAAGATTCGTCAGTTGATATAAACGCAACTGGTTCAATATCAACCATTAATTTTTCTGTGGGTGGTAATAGGTCTTTACAAATAACATCAAGTGGTGTAAATATATCAGGTGCTTTGGGATTTACTGGCGATTTTACTGCTGATGAATTTAGCAGTCAAGAATTTAGGATTTTGGATTCATTCAATAATAGTCATTATACAACCATCACTAGAAATAATCAAAACACTAATTTTAGTAGCAACTCGTCAAAAGTAGATTACTATTTCTATCACGGCGATGTTGCGTCTTTGGCGGTGACGAGAGATTTAATTACCACTGCTAGGCAAC
>Ga0208898_1002109_pt1 | contig 12443 bp, 19 predicted proteins | sample VirMetDEL_Mar_4_FD_184513 | JGI IMG/M metagenome (GOLD analysis project Ga0208898, IMG submission 184513) | Aqueous microbial communities from the Delaware River and Bay under freshwater to marine salinity gradient to study organic matter... | ecosystem: Environmental > Aquatic > Marine >...
CCAAAAAAAAAGCAGGACCCCGAAGGGCCCCGCCAAGTTAGGGAGGAGTGATTAAAGTTTAGGCAGCCTTGCCTAGTTTCTTGTCAATAGCTGCCGCTATCTTGTCACGGTCTGGCGACTCGATCACAAGGGATAGCAGGGAGGCAGTAGTTTGAACCCTAGCAATTTCCGCCTGTGGTGAATAACTATCGTCTGAAGTCTCATAATCAATACCACGTTCTGTCAGAATCTCTACCTCAATTGCCTTTGCCCATGCTTTCCGTAAGACTTTTTCCATGTCCAACGGTGAAGCTTTGAACCCTACCGAGCGCTCATCAATTGCATAGTACGGATTAGCAATTGCTGACTCGATATCGAAGGGGACATACTTAGGTGAAGTCTTTTTGAGAAGCCCACACTTTTCCCCTTTTTGCGTTACTCTGACCGGCGAATATTTCTCGCACCAAACAAGGATCGCTTCGCGGCGTTGACCAGTAGGTAGCGCAAGATAGAGGCTTTGCATAAGTGTTGCGTCGCCATGTGCTTCCGCATGTTGCAGACACTCCACCGCAACCGCGTGGATATCTCGCTGAAGCTTTGCACTACGTGTGCTTATTGACTTAATAGACTTAAGTATTTCTGTTCTGTTTCGCATGATAAATCCTTTCTTTTACATGCTTTGCTTTATCACTTTAGTGATTCCTGCTTACTTTATTCGTCCTAACCCTGTGAAGAACGGAATAAAAGGTTTGTGTGTCCGTTGAACGCGTCGCGTCAATCTCATGTGCAAGATTTGCTTTTAATATCTCGCGCCTAGCTTGTGCAAGCTTTTTGCGTTTCTTGCGAATATGCGGTGCTGGTCTTTTCTTACCCATTAGCTTTTCCCATGTTTCACGTGAAACATCCCCCTAGAACCAGTGAATGAGTATGTCAAATTCTAGCTCATCTAGGAACTGTCTGCCTTCCGCCATTGTGCCACAACGGCCGCTGGAAGTGAACAGATCAAACCCATATTTAAAGGTCTGACCACATATTGATCCCTCATTATATGCGCTAAACAGCGCTTCAGCAAGATCTTCGCGGCGTTGATTGTAAGAGATAATTTCTTGCTCATGTGTCATAGTAAGTCTCCATTTGTTAGCGCGTAGGTGCGCTATAGTTTCAGTTTGTCGCAGTCCGGTAGCTGACAAGGGTTCAACGTGCGGACATACTCCCCCTAGCCTTTACAACAGTGGCCGCTCGCGCGGTGGTAACTTGGCTCGCGTGTCAGCGTTGGAGGCTCACCTAAGCTCGCCACCTCTACCGCCTGAACCTGTACCAGAAGCCCATATAGGGGCTTATCGAAAACCTTTCCTCTTTCAATATGACCATACTGCCAGAGCTTCGTTGAAAGGTACATATCGAGAAACAATAAACTTCATTACAAATGAGTAATGTTCAATGTTAACAATACTTAATGTTCCTGATTACATTAACAAAGCGTAATACAACGTTTCACGTGAAACATCCACACCCGACATTAAATCTCTGTAATAATGCGTGTGCCCCCTTGACATTAACAAAGGTTAACGTTATAGCTACATTAACTTTTGGTAATGTTACGTAATGTCATGCAAAAACCGTGCCAAACCTTGTCAAGTTACAAATTGTTCACATTAATTTTTGGTCATGGGTCCCCGGGGGGGCGTAGGTCCGTGTACTATGCATATCACACCCTGAAATTTTCTCGGAGAAATTCGCTGAGATTGAGGGACCCCCTTGACATAATGCTCGATATATGATATAATATTAATGTAAGTTCAATTAAATTGATACGCAAATGACCAAAGCGCTTATTCAAACACATTCCTCTGAGTACCGGACTGAGGGTAATAATATTTACATGACTCGTTCGTTGTTTGGTGATGTTGATAATCATAATAACTTAAACCCTCCTTTCTGGCTACGTAGTAAACCCAAGGACTGCGACAAGCCATGCTTTAAGGACATTTACTTGTTTCTTGAAGATGAGACAGGATACGAGTTAGCAGTTAAGTATCTTGGTTCTTATGATCATTGGTTGTATCTTCTCAAACACTCTGTTTGGTTTCGGGATGAGATAGAAGTTTGGAAGAACGAACTACGTACTAAACTCAAGGCACGAGCAATGGACTCTATCATTTCTCTTGTCTCCAACTCTGAAGAACCCACCAACTTGAGGTTTGCTGCTGCCAAGTGGTTGCACGAAAAGGTTAGTGCTGAAGAGGCTCCTGCACCTGCTAAAAGGGGTCGGCCATCTAAAGTAGAAATTAAAGGTGCTCTTAAGAAAGCTGTTGATGCAGACAAAGAGACCCTTGAGGACCTCGAACGTATTAAACGATTTAACTAGGAGAGATTTTTATGCCACAAGTTGGAGGACGGCACTACCCTTACACATCTGCAGGTAAGAAGGCTGCTAAGGCTGCTGCCAAGAAAACTGGACGCCCTGTCCGCAACCTTAAAAAACCAAAAGGAAAGAAATAAACTATGATCCCTTCAGAAGGAAAAGCTAAATACCCCTTTAACACTCGGAAGGCAAAGGGAAGTAGCCCCAAGGAAAAGGCTAAAAGGGCCACACCGCAGTCGCAAAGAAATAAGTCCTATAACAAGACCACGAAGGAGTCAGTCAAAGGCGGCGCAAAGAAAGGCGCAAAAAGACGTGGCCGCTAAAATTGCTGCAATCTTAAAAAACCTAAAGGAAAGAAATAAGCTATGATCCCTTCAGAAGGAAAAAATAAAACTCGTAGAACTTTACGACAAAGGGCAGCAAGAGCCGCCTCTAATGTTTTTAAAGGTGCTCAAAACGCTGGACGTTCTATGTTTCGGGACTCTGGAGGTCCTAGGGATAGGACTGTTTATGGAAGAATGGACTACGCTCAAAGAAAAGGGCTAGGACAGGATACTTCTCGGTTTCTTGCAACAAATTATAGGGGCAACAAATTTGAGGATATGGTAGAGGGTCAGGTCCAGCAAAACCGAGAAATGCGGCACCGAGATGCTCGTGATCGGTTAGAACGTCAAACTCGTCGCCAATCCGAAAGAACAGCTACTTTGAATCGTCAAGCAATAAAACGAACTCAAAAGAGAAACTAAAAGTGGCAGAGCGTAAGAAAGATCCTCGTCTTGCCCGTGCTGGAGTGTCTGGTTACAACAAACCAAAACGCACTCCTAACCACCCTACCAAGTCACACATTGTTGTTGCTAAAGAAGGTGAGAAGATCAAGACTATTCGGTTTGGTGAGCAGGGTGCAAAAACTGCTGGTAAAGCCAAGGCTGGTGAGTCTGATAAGATGAAAAAGAAAAGGGCTTCTTTCAAAGCACGTCATCGTAAGAACATCGCCAAGGGCAAGATGTCTGCAGCCTACTGGGCTGACAAAGTTAAGTGGTAAGGCAATGGCTAAACGACCGGGATTATACGCAAACATTCACGCCAAGCGCAAGCGGATCAAAGCTGGTTCGGGTGAGAAAATGAGGAAGCCGGGGACCAAAGGCGCACCTACGGCGAAGGCATTTAAGCAAGCCGCTAAAACGGCAAAGAGAAAGAAGAAAAATGGCTAAACTTACCCTTGCAGATGCCACAACAACTGGGTACAAAGTCACAACAACAATAAACGCAAACAACTCGTTTATTGAAGCTGCTATGGAAAACACCCTGTCCAGAGACGGCACAGGCCCTAACGCTATGGGCGCTGACTTGGACATGAACTCTAACTTTATCACTAACCTGTCTACTCCTACCCTGTCTTCTCACGCGGCAACTAAGGGATACGTAGATGGTATTGTCACAACCCTCGTTACTCTAAATGAGACGGGGGTTTCTGCTTTTGCACTGACCCTTTTAGATGATGCTGACGCAGCAGAAGCACGGACAACTCTTGGACTAGGGACTGCAGCTACATCAGACACTGGAGACTTTGCTGCAGCGTCCCACACTCACGCTACTACAGACATTACCTCGGGAACCTTTGCGGATGCCAGAATTGCACAAACAAACGTTACCCAACACGAAGCGGCCTTGTCTATTAACTCGTCTCAAACAACAATTGAAGTTTCTTCAGAGACGACTGGAACTCTCACTTCTGCTTCTTTTTATAAAATTGTAAATGTAAGTGCTAGCCCTGTTACCCTTCCGGCTGCGTCTGCTCAAGCTTGGATTCTTATCGACCCTAACGGATCAGCCATTACAGTCAACAGACAAGCCTCTGGAGCAATGTACATTGCAGACACTAACGCAGCATCTGGTACAACCGGAACAGAGAATCTTGTTTTTGCGTATTCTGATGGCACTGACTGGAAACTAAGTGGGAACATTTCTTAATGTTTGGTTTTCTTGTCGTTGCTTTTGACTCTCCTGCACCTCCTGCAGACGTTACTCCAGATCCTGTAGACTGGACAAATATTGGTCCTACACCTTCTCCGGGAATGACAAGCACTGAGACAATTAGTGGGATCACGGCACCAATTACTTTAAGTGCTGTAAACTCTGGTAGCGGGTTCCTTGAGTATCGGATTGGATCTGGTTCTTACACGTCTTATAGTTCTCCTTTTGTCGTCACTAACGGACAAACTGTTCGCTGGAGAGTTACTTCATTTATTGGTGTTGAAACAGGGACAGTGACAGTCAACAATGACAGTGATCCGGGCAACAACCCGCTTGATACTTTTACCTACTCTGTAGATGGTGGATCAGGACCATAAACAACTATGCCACGTACAGCTAAACCTTCAAACCTCAAAGGTAAGACAAAGCACGGTCGCTCAAAAGCTGCTGTACGTAAGGCGTACAAGAAATGGTACGCAAAGAACAAAGAAGATATTATTTCTGCTAACGTAAAGCGTAATGGCGACAGAGAGCGCCTAAAGCGCAAAGGCAAGGTAAAAAAGGGTCAAGACGTACACCACTCTGGAGAAAACGGTAACGGTAAGGCTAAAGCTATTTCCAGACGCAGTAATAGGTCAATGGGTGGACGTCTAGGCGGAAAACGGTAAATGAGAACAGACAAAGACCTATCTCAGGAAGAGTGGGACATCAGGCTTGCTGCCGAATCTGATCTGGCTACTTTTATTCGTCTAATTGCTCCCTACAACATGATGGGCGGCGTACACGAAGAACTGTGTGCTTGGTGGACTAGGGAAGATGCTCTATCGCATCAACTGACCCTGCTTCCTCGTGACCACGGCAAAAGCCGCTACATTGCTTTTAGGGTTGCTTGGTACATTACACGAAACCCTGATTGTCGTATTCTTTACATTTCGTCTACAGCAAACCTTGCTGAAAAACAATTAGGCTCTATCAAACAGATCCTGACTTCTCGTAAGTATCGCAAGTACTGGCCTGAAATGATACACCCTGAAGAGGGGAAACGAGAAAAGTGGACAGGATCTGAGATTTGTGTTGACCACCCTAAACGTAAAGAAGAAGGGGTTCGGGACCCTACAGTCTTTACTGCTGGCTTGACTACCGGCATTACGGGTATGCACTGTGACGTTGCTGTTTTGGACGATATTGTTGTTCAGGAAAACGCCTACACAGAAGAAGGTCGCCGTAAGGTCCACTCTCAATTCTCTCTTCTGTCTTCTATTGAGGGAGCCGATGGAGAAGAGTGGGTAGTTGGTACTCGTTACCACCCTCTTGACCTTTATGGTGAAATGCAAAAGATTGAAGAAGACCTCTATGATACTGCAGGCTATGTTATTGGTAGCCAGCCCGTCTATGAGGTCTTTGAGCGTAAGGTAGAGGACGAAGGCGACGGCACTGGAGAGTTTATCTGGCCTCGTCAAATGAGACCTGATGGTAAGTGGTTTGGATTTAATCGAGAGATCCTAGCCCGTAAAAGAGCCAAGTATCTAGACAAGACACAGTTCTACGCTCAGTACTACAATGATCCTAACTCTGGAGAAGAGGGCGGCATCTCTAGAAACCACTTTCAATACTACAACAAAGACGATCTTAAATTCACCAGAGGACGCTGGCACCACCAATACAACGCCCTTAACGTTGTTGCTGCTATTGACCTTTCGTATAGTGTAGGCAAAAGAAGTGACTACACCAGCATTGTTGTTCTTGGTGTTGATGCTGACAGGTTTTACTACGTTCTTGAAGTAGATCGGTTCAAGACAGAAAGTATTAGAGAGTACTACAAACACATTCTTGAACTGCACAAGAAGTGGGAGTTCAATAAACTTATTGCAGAAACAACAGCAGCTCAACAAGCAATTGTTAGAGAACTAAAACAAGAGTACCTTCAACCCAATGGCGTTAGGCTTTCTATCGAAGAAGTTAAACCAACCCGTCATCAGGGAACCAAGGAAGAACGTTTATCCGCTGTTCTTGAGCCTGTCTACACCAATAACGCGGTTTTCCACTATAGAGGCGGTAATTGCCAAGTTCTTGAAGATGAGCTTATAATGCAGTTTCCTCCTCACGATGACTGCAAAGATGCCCTAGCAAATGCAATTGACAAAATTGTCCCGCCCTCAAACATGAAGAGTCGTAGAGACACTGAAAGTAGAGGTAATGTTATTTTCCACAAACGGTTTGGAGGCGTAGTAGCCTAAGTCATGAGTCGTCGCACAGCTTTATCTTTTGAAGATTTCTTTGATCCTGATCGTCTTGCCAGTGATATTAGTAACAAGTATTGGCATTGGGAATCAAGACGAAACTCTTGGTTGTCTCTGACCAAAGAGTCACGGGATTATATTTTTGCTACGGACACCCGTACAACAACAAGTGGGGGGCTTGGGTGGAAAAACTCAACTCACCTTCCTAAACTCTGTCAGATTAGGGACAACCTTCACGCCAACTATATGGCTGCAGTGTTTCCTAATGATCGCGCCATTACGTTTGAAAGTGATGACCCTCAAGCTTTTGATGTCTCAACCCGTACCGCAGTAGAAGCTTATATGCGGAACAAACTCAACATAGGAGGTTTCCGCACAGAAGTCCAAAAGTGTATTCTTGATTGGATTGACTATGGTAATTGTTTTGCTATGGTCGATTTTGTTAACGAAACTAGAGAGCTTGACGGGGAGCAGATCCAAGGATTTCGGGGTCCGCAAATGAAGAGGATCAGTCCTCTTGATATTGTGTTTGATCCTACCTCTACAGAGTTTGAGCGCACCCCTAAAATTATTCGCGAGTTAACAAGAATTAGTGACCTTGCCTTGGTTCTTGAAGACTATCCTGAGATGGGATACCTGCAGGAAGTCTTTAGCCAAGTTCTCAGAGCACGAGATAAATTCCTTGGTTCTAATGTAGGCAAAGGGATGGATGTAAAGAAAAACGCAGCCTATCAAGCTGATGGCTTTAGTTCCTTTACTGATTACTTTGAGTCTGACTACATTGAACTGCTGCACTTCTACGGAGACATTTACGACAGGAAAACAGAGCAGCTTCTCCGTAATCAACACATTGTAATTGCGGATAGAGCCTATGTCATACGTCAATCAACTCATCCTACTTGGAAAGGCACACCACCCATTTTTCATGCCGGATGGCGTGTTCGCCCAGACAATCTTTACGCTATGGGGCCTCTCGACAATCTCATTGGGCTTCAATACCGCATAGACCATTTGGAAAATGCTAAGGCAGATGCCTTGGATATGATTGTTCATCCGGTCCTCAAAATTCGAGGATTTGTAGAAGACTTTGATTACGGACCTAATGAACGCATCTATGTAGGCGATGAGGGCGATGTTCAGTTTATGAGCCCTGATGCTACAGTCCTGTCTCTCAATACTGAGATTGCTTCAGCTATGCAGATTATGGAGGAAATGGCAGGAGCTCCTAGGCAAGCAATGGGGCTTCGTACTCCCGGTGAAAAAACTAAGTTTGAAGTACAGGTTCTTGAAAACGGAGCCAACAGGGTTTTCCTAAATAAGACAACCCACTTTGAAATTATTTTTCTTGAGCCAATTCTTAACTCAATGCTAGAAATTGCACGACGCAACTTTGGCTCTGCAGAAAATATCCGCATTGAGGATCAGGACTTTAACTTCCAAAAGTTTATTAGTGTTACTCGTAATGACCTAACGGCTAATGGCAACCTTCGTGCTATTGGAGCTCGGCGGTTTGCAAACAAAGCAAACATCTTGCAAAACCTTGTACAGTTTAGCAACACGGCTATTGGGCAAGACCCAGAGATCAGACAACACATGTCGTCATTTAAACTGGCTAAACTTGCAGAAGAGCTTCTGGAAATTGGCGAGTACAAGATTGTTGAACGGAATGTTCGTATTGGTGAACGTACTGAAGGCGCACAGCTTGAAGGAACGGCACAGGATATGATCTTAGGACAAATGGCAGGACGAGGCGCTGGTGGACCGGGACCGCAATAAAAACATTGATAGCAGATGGACGCAAGGTCTATCTAAAGAACAATCTGATCTTATTAAGAAACTCGTCAACTCAAATAATTTAGTTCTTGACAAGTTGCGTCAGATATGTTATAATAGAAGTGTAGAGTTAAAGAAGAAACTAGTTTCTGAGTCTAACTTCTCTGAACCTAATTGGGCAGTGCATCAAGCTTATGTAACTGGTCAAATTCAGGATATAGAATGGATTCTCTCTCTACTTCCTGAATAGTAACATCAATAGGACAGGACCAAATGTCTGATATTTTTAACGAAGACTCCGCGACCCCGGAACTTCCATTTAGCGATCCAAACGCAGTAACTCTTGAAGACCTCGTTGGTGAGGGCAAGAAATACAAAACAAGTGAGGATCTTGCTAAAGCCATTGCTCATGCTAATAATCATATTAAACAGCTTGAGCAAGACACTGCAACCCTTAAGTCTGAACTTCAGCAGAGGGTTTCGGTAGAAGACGCAATTAAACAACTTACGTCACGAAACGAACAACCAACCAATAGTGAACCGGCCTACCAGCCGCCTTCTGAGGCACTTGTTCAGACAGAAAGCAACTCAAGCGCGTCGATTACTTTGGAGGATGTAAAACGCCTTCTCCAAGAAGATAAGCAACAAACCTACGCAGAACAGAACCTGACCAAGGCAATTAATAAAGTCGTTGAGTTTGCTGGTGGATCTGAAAACGCTAAGTCTTTCTTAGCAAGCAAGGCAAATGAACTTGGAACTTCTGTTTCTCGTCTCAAGGATCTTGCACAAGAAACTCCAGACGCTTTCTTAAAACTCCTAGATATTTCTGGAAAGCAAGCTTCTACAGGCTCCGTACCAACTTATCGACCTGAAAAAGTTGACAGGGCTCCCGATCCTAACCGTCTTGAAACTAAGGCGGACTTCGACGAGCTCCGTAGAACAAACAGATCGCGGTATATGAGTCCTGATGTTCAGCGTAAGTTGATGGAAGTTCGCATGAAAGAATTATCAAACCGATAGTAATCAACTAACTTAACCACACGAAAGGACTGTATTATCATGTCTATGACGACTGCTAATACCAGTGTCCTCATTCGTTCTGAGATCTTTTCTACTGAACTTAAGGACGTCCTCGAAGAAGATTTGATGGCGCGTCAGTATGTTCGGTGGATCACAGAGTTCACCGATGGCGATCAGTTCACGATCCCCTCTATTGGTGATATCGAAGCTCGGGACTACCAAGAAGACACTGCAATTCAATACGATGCCATTGATACTGGTGAGTTCAACTTCACGATCACCGAATACGTATCTTCGGCTACCTACATCACCAAGAAGGCTCGTCAAGACCTTTTCTATGCATCTGAGCTGGAAAGCTCTTTTGTTCCGAAAATGTCTCGGGCAATCGCTGAAGACCTTGAGGCCCACATCTTCAAAGAAGGCCAGCCTCGCGCAGGAGATCCTGCAGGTTATCAGGATGCCGGTGCTCTGAACAACATCAACGGTGCAGCTCACCGCTGGGTTGGTATGGACACTGCTAACTCCAACCGCACTATCGGTCCCAAGGACTTTGCTCGTGCGAAGTATGCACTTCGTAAGGCCAACGTTCCCATGACCAATCTGGTTGCGATTGTTGATCCTTCTGTTGCTTACCACATTGAGACCCAAACGGGTCTGTCCGACACCACCTACAACCCTGACTTCCGTGGTGTCATTGAGACTGGTCTGACAACTGGTATGCGTTTCATCCGTAACATCTACGGCTTTGACGTATACGAGTCTCAGTTCCTGCCTCTGTGTGGTGACGACCAAGCTGGGACATCTGAAACCATTGACAGTGTTGCTTCCGGTGCTAACGCCGTATGTAACCTGTTCTTCAGCATGGACCCAACTGTTGTTCCCTTCATCGGCGCATGGCGGCAAATGCCAGAAGTTGATGGCGAGTACAACAAAGACTTCCAGCGTGAAGAGTACGTTACGACTGCTCGGTACGGTACGAAAATCTACCGTCCTGAAAACCTCGTCACGGTTCTCACATCAACTGACGTCATTGTCTAAAGAAAGGAGACCTAATTATGGGTAGATGGTATAATGCCGATGGTCTCGAAGTTCGTTACGGACGGGACAATGCTCGTGAATTTAACCAACCAAAAGTTCTGAAGACTTTCGGCAATCAGGGCGTTATCACCCTGCCGTTTGATCTGACGAAGCTTGCCGCTGGTGCAACGAGCTTTGATACTGACCGTGACAATGACGGGACCCTTGACGGTTTCAATGATGGTTCGATCTTTATTCCTGATCAGGCCCACATTGAGTCTGCTGTCATTTACATGACGGACACGGCTGCTGCTGGTGGTACTTCTGTCTCTGCTGGGCTTTATCAGCAGAACGGTACTGCAATCGACGCAGATGGTCTTGTGACTGCCGCTAATGGCGCTACTGCTAATCTCTCGGCTAACGCCAAGGTGGCTGGCTCTGGTGCTGACGTGGCGACTTCTGTTACTGAGAAAGCCTATCCGGCTATCACGGTAGCAGGCACCTTCACTGCCGGTGTTGGTGTTCTGGAGATCAAATACACTCTCCACAAGTCTGTCTAATTAACTTAAAGGACCCCTAGGTATAGTACAATTGTGTCTATACTTAGGGGTTTTTTGTTACAAGAAAAGCACTGAAATATGCAACTTATCGGATCACAAGGTTCTATCAGTACAGTGTCTGTAGCAGCAACAGCTACGGCCCTTACAACTGTAGATAACCGTAAATATGTAATTATTCAGAATGACTCCGGGTCTGACGTCTTTATTGGATTGACACAGACAAGTGGAGATCTTTCTACTTCTGTGTACACAGTTAAGCTGGCGACTGCTTCAACCTACGAAGTACCGGGCATCTACACTGGCCCAATCTACGCCCTTGTCTCCTCTGGCACAGCAGATGTAAATGTTACGGTACTTAGCTAAATATTGGCTTCTTGATATTAAGCACTCCCCTTGGGGGAAAAAGGCTCGGCGTCTTGCTGGGAGCCTACTAGCTAAATTTGGTTTAAATTTTGAAGATGAGTCCTATCGTGTTGATGGGGCTCAAAGTGATTTTGCTGCTTCACTAACACACTCAGCCAGCACGAACGCGACGATGACGAGCGGGTATGGGCCGGAGCTTGTTACGAATGGTGGGTTTGATACAACATCAGATTGGACTTTAGATAATGGGTCAATAACTGCGGGTGAATATGTTGGCCCCTCTTCTGGCGTTCAAGGGGTTCAACAAAATAGCGCCATACCGCTTGGGTCCAAAACATATCTTGTTGAATTTGATGCTTATGTTGAATCAAGTGTTACTACAGTATATTTGCGTTTAGGTTCAGCAGTTGCTAACGCCGCATCGTGGACTGTTGGAACGGTTCCTCAAACTTACAGTGCAACCGTTGTTGCTGCTGGAGCAAACGATCTTATTTACCTTCTTGCTGGCAATGCTATTAACCTTCATCTCGACAACATCTCCGTCCGCGAGATGCCAGCGATTAAGTGGCGACCGCATAATTTGCTGGCGTATAGTGAGGATTTTACGCAGTGGATTGGAGGTAACTTTGTAACGGCAAATCAAGTTGTTGCCCCAGACGGTAATTTGTCTGGAGACTTAATAACATATACAGGAGCAAATGAGCTTGTTCGGCGTTCTGCGGACTCTGCTGCAATAGTTGGCGCTACCTATACGGCAAAAGTTTGGCTTAAGGCGGGAACTTCTTCAACACTAGATTTGGTCATCCTTTTTTCTGGCGGCGGACTTGGCATAAAAACTGAAGTCTTCACGCTTACAAACGACTGGCAACTTTTCTCAATTACTCAAACAGTGCCTTCGGGAACTCCAGACTACCCAAGGCTTAGGCTGCAAAGCAACGAGTCTGGCACAATTTACGCTTGGGGCGCACACATCTACCGCTCCGATCTGGGCGGCATGGTAGACAACCCCGACCGTGGAGACAGCTACGTTCCAACCACCTCCTCACCTGTCTACCTCCCCCGCCGTGGCCACCACATCTACAATGGCTACGAGTGGGTCAATGAGGGGATGCTGCATGAGAGTGAGGCGCGGACTAATTTGCTCACGTATTC
>Ga0208898_1002110_pt1 | contig 12442 bp, 19 predicted proteins | sample VirMetDEL_Mar_4_FD_184513 | JGI IMG/M metagenome (GOLD analysis project Ga0208898, IMG submission 184513) | Aqueous microbial communities from the Delaware River and Bay under freshwater to marine salinity gradient to study organic matter... | ecosystem: Environmental > Aquatic > Marine >...
CTCCGGCGGATACCCGCAGGACGGCACCGTTATCGACACCACCAAGATGCCGTTTGATGGTCGCGAAGAAGACGCTGCGCTGTTCGTCGAAAAGCTCGTGGAGACATTCAATACCGGAGGGGCTGGTGCAGCACGCCAGATGCTGATTGACATCGCGCCGATGGTTGATGGGGCTATCTCACCCACCTACAAGCGCCGCGTCGACGCTATCATTGGCGGCCTTAATGACTTTGGTGGCGAGCCTGCCAAGCTAGGCATCGAGGAGCTGCGCTTTGCCGACAACGCGATGCGTGTCGCAAGACGCCAGCCGCTCACGTCATTCGGTGGTCAGACTGCGTACAAGGCGTCGCGCGCCATTCGCAACTTCAACAGCGTATCACTGCTGTCGTTCACGACGTTGACCTCGATGGGCGACCTCGTCCTCCCCATAATCCGGTCTGGCTCGTTCAGCGACTGGGCCAAGGGCGTGAAAAAGTACGCCGAAGACCCGGAATACCGGCAGATGCTCAAAGAGGTTGGCGTTGCGATGGAGTCCATCGTTCACGACCGCATGACGTATCTGTACGGAGCAGCCGACGGCAAGCTAACGAACGCTTTCTTCAATGCGACGATGCTCACGCCCTGGACTGACATGAACCGTCAGATTGCTGGTGCCACTGGCATCGAAGCCTTCAAAACGATGCAGACCAAGACGATGCGGGCCTACAACCCGAACGCGCCGCTGGAGGCTCAGCCGCGTGAGTACAAGGTGGCCTACCGCTTCCTGGCTCGTTACGGCCTGCAAGAGTTCGCCCACGGTCAGCGTCGTGGCCTTGAGTCTTTGGGCAATTCCGCCCTCCTGAAGGACAGCGACGAGTTCCGCCGCGCGGTCATCAAGTTCGCCGACGACACCATCTTCACGCCCAACCCGAACGACATACCGCAGTGGGCGCAGACGCCTTTCGGTGCGCTGGCCTTCCAGCTCAAGTCGTTCCCGCTAATGCTTGGGCGTCTTGGTAAGTATGCGGCACAGGAGGCACTCAACAAAGAAGCCCGCAACGTGAAACCGTTGCTGTACTTTGCGACACTTGGCCCCGCGTTTGGTGCTGGTACGCTTGCGCTGAAGGATGTGATCCAGATGCGTGGCGGCGAAGAGAACCGAGAAGCCGATCTCCGCAACCGCAACCTGCTCAAGACACTGGGCTACGACTCCAAGGTCCACGGCGACGTGAACGACTTCTGGGGCTGGTACATGGAAGGCATGATGATGATGGGCGGCCTCGGCATTCTAGGCGACGTCATCCATAGCGCCGCCACCAATGCGGACAATGGTGCCTACGGCCAGCAGAGGTTTGCCTCCACCCTTCTTGGCCCGACCTTTGGCCTGGTCAACTCCGGCATGACCGTCTTGGGCGGAGCCAAAGACGCGCTGACCGGCGGCGACAATAGTAACAGCAAGGAGCGGGCGGCAGCACGAGAGGTGCTCACACGCATCCCGGTTCTCGGTGGAGTTCGAGCTGGGCGCGAGGCGGCAGTGGACATTATCGCGGGTGAGCCGTCTGGCAACGCGTCTGGCTGGGGCGGCGGTGGCTGGAAGGGCGGCTGGAAGTGAGCGAGCACGCCACCAGAAACTTCAAGTGGGATGAGCTTAGGTGTCGTGGCTGCGACGGGAGTTGTGAATGGTCGGTAAGTGGCAAGCCACTGGCGAACGTAACAGAAGACGCGCTCTTCAAGTTGCAGGCTCTGAGAGAACTTGTTGCAAAGCCGCTAACCATAAACTCGGCATCACGCTGTCCTCGACACAATGCGCTTGTGGGCGGCGCTCCGCTGTCTCAGCACCGCGCAACGAGCGTTCGAGGGAGCACTGCATTCGACATCGCACTAACCAATGTGCCGAAGAATGTGCTGATTGCCGCCGCTGAAGACGTTGGCTTCGGCGGCATCGGAATCAACTATAGGTCGTTCGTTCACGTCGACGACCGTGGCCGGGTAGCGAGGTGGTAGATGGCACAGAAGATCGGACACATTTATAGACGGGGACCGGCGAAGCGAACCAGCATAGGTCAGAGCGTTCGCAGCCGCCCCAAGAACAAACACTCCACGTTCAAGCGTTATCGAGGACAGGGAAAATGATCGAGACACTGGCATCAGCCCTCCTTGGTGGAGGCGCTGGGATACTTGGCACTGTGGTCGGTAAGGTTTTTGGCTGGCTTGAAACGCGCGAAAAGCGCGCGAACATGAAGCTAGAACACGAGCACGAGGCCCGCCTGCTTGAGCTTCAGATGCAGGGTCGACGCGAAGAGTCTGAGTCTGAGGCGCGTCTTGCGGAGATCAACACATCTGCCGCAATGCGCACCGCGAGCTATGCCCACGACAGTTCGTCTGGCGAAACTTACAGGTGGGTTGCGGCGACGCTTCGTCTAGTTCGCCCGGTCTTGACCTGCGCCCTTATTGTTACAACCGCCTGCATCGTCTTCTTCCTCGAAGATGTTGCCGCAGTCGTCGACGTCGCCAATCAGGTGGTGTTCCTGACGACAATGGCTGTGAGCTGGTGGTTCGGTGACAGAGCGCCGAGTAAGAAATAGTTAGGTCGGGGGGAATGCCGCAGTCTTTGGGCGGTCGTCTTCAAGCATGCCCAAGGCTGCGGCATCTATAATTATGGCCATGCAAGCTCTGACGTGAGCTAGGTGCGGCTGCCCCGACTCCGGGTCTGTGTCTTCGCCTGTGTACCACTGCATGAGATGACGCATTGCCGCATCGTAATATATGGATGCGGAGACGCCAGACGCCGACCAGTTGTAGGCTCCGTACTTGGACGCGCCCAGCTCCATGACGCGGCCCTCAGCAGCCAGCGCAGAAGGAGGGATGAACCTGATTGGCGTCTTTCTCCTTCCCTCTGCGTGTTTGGGATTGCCATCGCGCTCTTCGCTCATTTCTTTTGACCCATGAGGAACCAATCAACTTGAGCCTCAGCTAGACGCACATCATGCTCGCGCTCTGCTAACTCTTGGCGGAGAAAGTACATCTTCGACCTTGCTCTGTTGGCCTCCTCACTTGCTGAATCTAGGCCGGAAATTCTGTCTTGGATTGACTCAATCTCAATCTCGACAAACCTTGCCTGCATCTGGGCCTCGGACACTTTTTCAGACAGCTTCAAGAAGCTCATGTCTGCCGCTCCCTGGCTCGATAAACAACGTAGTCATCGCAAACGTCTTGGGCCTCTCCTCCGTGCAGAGAGCATTCCCACAGCCCATCCTTGCGGGCTTTAGCATTGGCACAAGACGCGCATTCTTTTTCCGGGTCAGTCTTTGCCCAGCAAACACTGCGCTTAAAGCAGCCACGGCAGCGCCAATCAGTCTCGTCAGTCGAGACTTTTTCGGCTTGGTTGTCGAGAACACTGATTACTTTCTGCTGAAGGAAAGACACTTCAATCTCATCGAAATCAATTATCTCAGCGTGATAGTCCTGTGTATTCTTGTTGATCGCGATAAACAAAGTCTCTTCAAGGCCGGACATCGCCATCATCATCTGGCACTGAGCGAAGTAATTTGGGTGCGAAACCTTCACACCAGACGACGCGAACTTCTTCCACGAATTGTCGTTCATGGATTTGATTTCGAGAACGCGAACCTTGCCGTCATCAAGTTCGACGTGTCCGTCCATGTGGCAGGAGAGGTGCCCTCCCCACTCGCTGTATGAATGCTGCCTGCCGGTCAGTCCGTCCTTTTCCCAGACACGCACATCCGCCTTGCGCTTTAGATCGCGAACGACGAAGTCTTCAAGGATGTGACCCATCTGAAAGATGCGTTGCAATTTTGGATCGGGCGCGTCCTCTGGATAACCGCGCAAAGAGTAGGCGAGATACGCCCCGCATGGGTTACCGACAATCGATGCACCAATATATTGGCGCGGGCGTTCACGCTTATTTTTCGCGTACCCTTCGTCGATAGCCTCAACAACGTCTTGAGCGGTTTTGATTTCCATGTGTGCCCTTTAGTAGAGGGAGGGGGCAGCGCCCCCTCCCTCTTGTTAAAACGGAATTGCGTCGTCGAGGTCGTCAGCTTTGGCCTCGGCACCTGCGGCTTGCGCAGATGGACGCCAGGTTTTGATCTCAGTGCGTTGCCGCTGATTACCCTCTTGATCTGTGTAGGGCTTGCCCATACCGACAATAATCTTGCACTCCAGACCATTGAGAGTGGCCACGTCTCCGGGCTTATCCGGGTTGGGATGGCGCGCATTGATTAGAAAAGACTTGAGCTTTTCCTTGCCGATACGAACGGCGGTATCGTTCGGGTGCATCAAGAAAAAGTCGTGGCGAATATCTCCACCGCCGTCCACAGAGTTAAACGTCACACGCAAACGCTTGCGGTTCGCGTCCAGCGTTTCCATTTGCGCATCGGCAGAGCGAACCGTGTGCTCACCCTCCGAAAGACGCCCACCTTTTCCGGCCTCCACATCAGAGAGGTCCAGATTGCCAAAGCCATTCCATTCGCTCATTTCGTGTCTCCTGCAATACGAGCCAGAAGCGACGTCACGTCGTCGCACTTTTCATAGGGTTGAAGGGTGTTGCGCGGATCGCGCGTCTTGCCGTGCCAGCCACTCACCTCGTCAGTGATTATGTAGCGGCTGACTTTCGGTTTGCCGTCGCTCGCCTTCTCCGTGGTCTTGACGCCGCAGAAGACGTGGTCGAACAGCGCAGGCACCTGTTTCGCGACGCTCTTCCCCTGCACCATTGGCCAGTAATGCGTCACGTCGTTGGCGTCTGTCTCTTCCTTGGCGAGGCACGTCACATAGACGTGCATCGGCAAGTCGCGCACCCACTTGAGTGCGCCGATCATCGAGCGGTTGTAGTCAGACCAAACTTGGAAGCCGTTGGTCTGGCCCTTCTTCTTGGCGTCCGCTTCGATTTCCGTTAGGCACCGATCAGCCATCTCAGTCAGGCTGTCGATAGCTATCCACTTAAAACCAGCCTCGCGGAAGTCTTTCGTGGCGATCATCTTCGTGATGCCAACAAAGCTGTAGATGCCGTTGTCTGGGTCATGCTCCGAGTCCCACGATGAGAACGGAAGGTAGTCGATCTCGACATCCTCAACCGACTTCAATCCGCTTTCGCCGGAGAGGATAAGGCCGCGACCGTATCGGTCGGCATAATGACGGCATTGGTACGTCTTGCCGTAGCCGTGATGCGCCATAAGCAGAACCTTGCTTGGCCCATCTTTCTGTAACGAAGAGGTACTTTGAGTTACGAAAGGCATTTCGCCACCTTCACTTGTGGTTTCATTAGTTTGCGGGTTAGAGCGGCGCGGAGATCATCCTGCGCGTCACTGGGGAGTCGGTCGAAGATTTTGCGGTCGACGGACAGCTTGCGCGTCACGAACGAGGGTAGTTTACCCTGCTCATACAGGGCCGCGAGTAGCTCGTGATCCCACTCCCAACGCTCACTGCACGACACAGTTAGTTCAAGATCGCCGAGTGTCCGCGTCTGCTTTCCCGCCTCATGTGGGAATTGAGCCGCTATCTGCTCGGACAAAATATCGGCAGACCGCTTAACTTCAGCGAGCTGCTCCTCGGCCTCAAACAGCTTTTCGGCGAGGTCTGCAAGCTCTGATGTTTTGATAGACGCAGCTTCGGCTGCGCTTTCGAGCGGTTTCGGGGCGCGCTCGAAGATCGCCCATTCGTCTTCTGTCATTTCATCTCCTGTGATGTATTCTCTTGAATACACCCCAGGTGTATCGTAGAACACACCCACACGCAACCAGAAAATGAGGACGTTATGAATATCGCCAAGCTGATAGCTGACTGCGGCGGCGCAAGTGCTGCGGCCAAAGCCTGCGGCGTGGCGCGTACAGCACCTTATGGCTGGATAAGACGTCAATATGTATCCAGTCGCATTTTGGACGCATTAAAGGTGGCAAACCCACACATCGACGTAGACCTGTATCTCGAAGGAAATGAAACGAATGACAATGCTCAACGCGGCGCTGGAATATCTGGATCGGGGCTGGTCGGTAATTCCGACGAGGCCCGACACAAAGAGACCGAGGGTTAAGTGGCGGGAGTTCCAAGACCGCCAGCCCACCGAGGAAGAAGTCACGCAGTGGTGGACGAACAATCCTGATGATGGGATTGCGCTCGTAACAGGGGCGATTAGCGGTCTGGTTGTTGTTGATTGCGACAACGACGCCGCACTCGACGCCGCGCTCAAAGCGGGAATGGTTTCGCCAGTGCGGGCGAAGACGAAACGTGGAGTACACCTCTACTTCGCTCACCCAATGGACGGCGTTCGGCGCGGGCCGAGGGCAGGCAATAACAGTCGTGGCCAAGATTGGCCCCAGATCAGCGGCCTAGATTTTCGGGGCGACGGAAGCTACGCCCTGCTATCCCCCACGGAGGGATACACTTGGAACATTGCTCCCGATCACGACTTCGATGACACGCCCGTTTGGAAAGACTGGCGTCCGTCACTGGGGAGCAGTGACCCACATCACTTTGATTTTTCTGAGCTAGACCTGTCTGACGTCCGCAACCTGCGACCAGAAGACCTGATGGACGAATGGACGCGCACGTCATTGTTTGTGCGGGAGAACTTCCCGTCTACGCTAAAAATCCCGTCTGGCATGGGTAATGCGCGGAACGACCGCCTCATGCGGTACGCCTCAGAGTGCGTCCGCGAGGGGATATTCGGGGGCGCACTGCGCGTTCGATGCCACACTTTCCAGAGAGAGTTCTACGAAGACGCATTAGCCGAGAGCGAGTTCGAGGCTACCGTTAGTTCAATGGAGGAGGCTGAGCGCCGCAACCACCCCGAGCGTTTCGACGAGGCCGGGAACTATATATATGTGTCAGCCATAACACCGAGGCAGGTCGAGACTGAGCGTGTCCGGCGGCTCATAACCATGAGCGACGCAGACGCCCTTATGGAAAAAAGCAAGACGCGCCAATACCTTATCGAGCCTTGGCTTGCTCCAGCCACCATCGTGCAGGTGTACGGGTATAGCGGGCACGGTAAGTCGATGTTCGTTCAGCACTGCATGGCAGCACTCGCCGCAGGCAAGCGATGCGTCGGCCCCTTCCCAATACAGCGTCCAGCCCGTGTACTTTATTGCGACTACGAGATGGGGATGGGAACGGTTGCCAGACGCCTATCTGAAATGAGGCAAATGTATGGCGATACAGATGACCGCCTTCAGATATGGACCCCGTTCGTGGACGAGGTCGACATGAATCTCCGCAGCTCGGAGGGACTAAACGAATTGCAGGCGTGGGTGAACTTCGTACAGCCAGACGTAGTGGTAATCGACACCATACGGTCGGCCTTCCCTGGCTTACAGGAAAACTCTGCGGACGAATGGGCGCGCGTCAACCAACTGGCCGTGAAGCTACGAAACTCCGGCGTTGCCGTAATTTTGATGCACCACTCTAACAAGCCGGGTGAGAACGGTATGGGCAGAGAAGCTGGCTCGACGAACCAGCTTACCGTCCTCGACACCCAGATCAGAGTCACACAGGTCTTCCAAGACCAAGACACGGCGCGACAGAACGCAGCCCTGTTCGACGGCGATTACTCCTCCCCCATCTGGCCGCAGCTAGAGGGCAACCTGCCGCACGACGCACGGCTGTATATGTGCATGGAGATTCGTTACGGGAAAGTGCGCGAGTGGACCGAGGAGCACGACCGAGTGCAGTGGATTGGGCTTGGCGCATCGAATACAACGGAGGAACGCCACCTCGTCAGCAGCCGCTCAAGCAAGCAACGAGCTAAGGAGATGGCTTTGTCTGGCCGTGACCCGTCAGAGATTGCCATGACATTGGCTCGGCCTGTTCGCCTTGTTCGTGAATGGCTGGAGATCGCGGCCTGATTTCCTCAAGCGTCGCGCCCGGAAAGTAAATTCGCACCATAGCTAGGATGCGGGCCGCCTCGGGCTGCGGCCCCCACCGGGGGGCCAGCTCGTCTTGGACTCGTTGGATTTCGTCTGGCTCTGGGTATGCTGTGTCTGGCATATGTGTAACCCAGGTGATACGCCGACCGCGACAACGCTTGTCGTTATCCTTATTCCAGGCGCGACCGCCCCAGGCGGTCTCGCCTCTCAACGGCTAACGCCATCGGCGTATCATATTTTTCGGCATAACACAACCCTTTTACACCTAAAGACTTGTAAATTTATTTTTAGTCGTACATATTATACACCCTACGCAATATGTGGAGGGTGTATTGCCAAGGACTGTCGAGATAAGCGCGGCGGACAGAGACTGGCTTAGAAAAAATCACACAACACAATCTTACGACGCTATGGCTAGGCGTCTTGGGTGCTGCACCGACACACTCAAGCGCATCCTAGTCAGGATGGAATTACAAGAATTTGACGGAGCCAAGTACCAAGTCCGACGTGAGGCCGTCGTGAAGACGTGGACCCGACCGTGCATGAAGTGCGGCTCGGAGAAGAAGCGACCCAAGAACCATTACTTCTGCGACCCCTGCCGTCGACGCATGGGGTACGAAGAATGAGCGCCCAGAAACGCAAGGGCGATGGCTACGAGCGAGAGCTTGCGGCCTACATCAACGAGAACACTGGCATCAAATCTGAGCGCGCGCCCCTGTCGGGCGGCGGCAAGATCGGTATGGCGGGTGGTGCGGACCTACTCGGTGTGCCCGGCCTGTTCATCGAGGCCAAGCGGGTGGAGCGTCTTAACTTCCACGACGCCCTACGGCAGGCCGAGAAGAACAAGACGCTGACAAACTCGCCAGAGATGCCAGTGGTCATCAATCGAAAGAACAGGATGTCGACAGGCGAAAGCCTCGTTTTGCTGCGGCTCGACGACTTGCTCACGCTGTACCGGGCCTACCTGCTTAACGAAGGATATGTGAACGGCGATGACAGACATAGTAAAGCTGGTGACGCGCGCGGAGAAGAACTCGGAGGCCCGTGCTTCTGAGATCGCCGAAATGCTCGAAGAGCTTATGGAGATGACCATCGCTGGCCACATCGCCGGGATTCAGTACGTCGTCTTGATGGAAGACGGCAGCACCGGGTCGGCATACTCACCCGGCTGCCTCGAAGATTTACACGGTTCAATCGCAGCTCTTGAGCTGCTCAAGCACCGGCTTATTTCAATAGCGAGCGACCGCAGTGAGTGAGGTGCGTCGCTGCCCCAAATGCAAACAGGTCTTGCATGTCTCCAACTTCCGACAGCGCGGCTATGACCGTGACTCCGTCGCGCGAAGACGCGTCGGCGAATACTATGGATCGTGTCGTCCGTGCGAGCGAGAGCGCATAGACAACGACCCACCCAAGTATTTCAAACACCTTATTGTCTTTGCTCGACGGCGAAACTCTGTAGACCCAGACGTGACCGCAGAGTTCCTCGTAGAGCTGTTGCAAAAGCAGGGCGGGGTGTGCCAATGCACGGGCAGGCGTCTTACCTTTACGCGCGGTCAAGGCAACGTCTTGACCAACGCGAGCCTTGATCGCATTGACCCCAACAAACACTACTCGCAAGACAACATTCGCATCACGACTTGGGCATTCAACATGCTCCGCAACGTGATGACAGACGATGAGTTGCTCGATCACTGCCGCAGTATCATCGACAACCTGGGACGACACAAAGACCACGCCAGCCAAGAATAGGCGGATGGTCAAGACAATCGCCATCATCTGCATCCTAGCTCAGTGCGGCATGTTCCAGCTTGGGGACGAGACCGAAACTGAGGAGGGCTGCCACGACATAGCGAAAGACGCCTACATGAAGCTGATTGATTCAGGCGTTCCGCTCACAAAATTTGAATACGACTGCGTCAAGGAAACCGATGAGCCACCAGCTAAAGACGAAGTCTCTGCCTCTGTTAGAGGACAAGCAGTGCGGCGAGGTTATTCGTTACGCTGAGAGTCTGGGCGTCGCGCCAGCGACTGTTATCGGGGGCAGAAGTCTGGCCAGAACCTGCGCAACACGCTGGCTCGAACCATGCAGCCAGACCGATTGGCTTTACGGTCTGGTTTATGAGGCGGTCGACGAGGCCAACAAGGAGTTTGGTTTCGACATTTCGCACATCGAAGACTTGCAGTACCTGCGTTATCGACCGGGCGGGTGGTATCTGCGCCATTTCGACAGTGGCCACGAAGACGTTGCGACGCGCAAGCTGACGGTCATCGTGCAGCTATCTCCTCCACGCTCTTACCTCGGCGGAAATCTCTCAATTCTGTCCCAAGACGGAGGCTCCGCCCCGCGTGGGCGGGGCGTCGCCACAGTATTCCCCAGTTTTCTGGCACACACAGCGCGCCCCGTCTGGCTGGGCACGAGAAGGGTTTTGGTTACATGGGCACGGGGCAAGACACCTCTGAGGTGATCGACCAGCTTATCGAATGGGTCAACAACTTCGTCAGTGAACCTAGTGACGATCACCTAAACCACACACCGTGCCCCTTTGCGCTCACTGCGCTGAAGATGGGCAACGTAGTGATCCACCACACAGACAGCTTGGATTCGATCTATTACATAAAGATGGGCGACCCCGAGCCGGGTGTTCATCACCTCGTTCTCGTCCCTACCAATGACATGACGGCAGAAGACTTTGCCGAGTTCATTCACGAACAGAACGAGGCCACCTTCGGGTGGTGGGTGTCTGCCATGCACCCGGACGTCCGGCCAAATAAAGGCGTGTGGAAAGCATACCCTTGGGACGACATCGGCCTGTTCTTGGTGCAGTGTCTTGATGAGCTATGTGAGGCTTCCGCCTCCCTGGCCACGTCTGGTTACTACGAGTCTGTGACAGACGATTACCTTGACCACATTGCTTTGAGAGAGGCCAAGAGAAATGCGTGGAATGAAATCGAAAGCCGCTGCCCGTTCGCCCATGAAGAAGGTGAAGCCTAATCCTAAGAAAAAGGGACGCAAGTAATGATCCGCCGTACCCGTGGCGTAGTCTTCGGAACCCAGCGGCCCAATCAGCCGCTGGTTCCTGTTGCGCGCTTCAATCCCTATCAGGTCATGTCTCAGCTTCCGACGCAGTTCGGACGCTCAGTGGGTTCGACACGGAAGAAATAAATGTCTGGCTGGGCAGAAATCTTGGGCGTCAGCGTAATGCCCGCCGTTAACCTTCCAGACTTCCTCGGCCCGCCGGTCTTCGGGGACATGGATAATTACGGGGACATGGATAATTTCAGCGCCAACGGTCGCCTTGACGTCGACCTCGGTTTACCTAGCAGCGCAACCCTTGGTCCCGGCGCACCCACCTGGGCAGAAGTCTTGGGTGTCGGCGTAACGCCCGCCGTTGGCATACAGGGAAGCATGACCTCACAGAGGCCGTACTTCAACCTTCCAGACTCCCTCGGCGGGCCGGTTTACGGAGACATGCGTAACTTCAGCGCCAGCGGTCGTCTTGGCGTCGACCTCGGCCTCCCCAACGATGCCACCCTTGGTCTCGGCGCACGAGGCAACTACTACTCTGGCGGCATGGATTTTCCAGACGCTCTTAGGGCGCTCGGCCTTCCAGACAAAGAGACGTGGAACTCTCGTGGTGTCCAGCTAGACCAACTGGATGCGTTCTACCAGACGCCAGGTGGGCAGCGTTTCGGTATGGAATACACGCCGCGCAAGCCGGGCATGTCGCCCGGTGTGATGCTGCGGTTTAAAACACCTTTCTAAACTCAAATGGACGGCGCGATTGACATCAGGCTGATCGTCACGCTGGGCGGCATCTTGTTCAGCGTGGCTGGCGCTGCGGCTGTCGGCAAGATGCAGATCAAGGTCATCCAAGACACGCTGGCCGACATCGAGTCGCGGCTCCGCAGGATCGACCAGCGTATCGACCACCTCGAAAACGGAGAGGCGGTCGTCAAACAGCGTCTGGACATCTTGGCCAAGATGAACTCGCCCGAAAACCTACGCCGGGATCACATGCAGATAGCCAATATTCTGGCCGACGTCGCGTATCTAAAGTCTGAAGCGGATCGGATGCACAAGATTCATAATGGCGTGCATCCGCCTGTCGCTAGTGAGAGGAAAGCGACATGAACTTAAACATACAGTCGGTGCTGACCGCGCTGGCTCCAATCCTGTTCGCAGCCGTAGGATACCTCATCACCAGCCTTAACGAGCTAGAGAGCCGCATCCAGAAAACAGAAGGCTATCTTATGCTGCTGGTCACGCCGCAGGGTGAGATCGTCGCATCTCCCGCCAACAGTATCGAGCGGCAGAAAATGCGTGAGGATTTCATGCACATAATCCACGACTTGCAGGTCAGGGTTAAATTGCTAGAGGCGGATAAAAAATGAAAAAGGCGGGTCTTGGACCCGCCTTTTTTTTCAACCCCAGTCGGGCTGAGTTGTTTCGGACTGCCCCTCATCGGGTGGCTCCGACTCGTCTTGAGTCTCCTCCCCTGTTTGGTCTGGCGGTACACCAACACGCCCAACCGTGTTGGCAACCCACCAACTGTTTGACAGAGCGTTGCGCATCAGATCGAGAG
>Ga0208898_1002116_pt1 | contig 12431 bp, 19 predicted proteins | sample VirMetDEL_Mar_4_FD_184513 | JGI IMG/M metagenome (GOLD analysis project Ga0208898, IMG submission 184513) | Aqueous microbial communities from the Delaware River and Bay under freshwater to marine salinity gradient to study organic matter... | ecosystem: Environmental > Aquatic > Marine >...
ATAATGCTACCATTATTGTTTGCTTTGCCTAAAACATTATCTTCTAAATCTACTGTATAAATAGGTGTATTATTCAATGCGTAAGGTGGGAAAATTTTAAAAGCCATTATTTATATGGAAATATTTTGTTTAACTTTTCTTTTCGATGCTTACAACCGCACGGTATGTTCAAACCTTTAGAAACAGTTTCAACTACAGACTTTATACCCGTAGCTTTTGTTATTGTTTCTATAGTATCTCCTAACCCCTTAGCCTTTTGCATTATCTTAAAATTAATATTTTTTATAATAAGTTGGGGCCATCAATTGTGCAGGATCAACGGGGGCGGTTGGGGCTACATTAGTAGCTGGGGCCATAGGAGACACTGGAACAGGAACTTGTGCTACAGGATTGTAATTTGAATCTAGTGGCATTTGTTGCAAGTTTTGCGCTTGTGCTAATCCCTGAGGTTGGCCCATTAATCCAGCAGGTGAAGAAAATCTAGGGTGTGATCCAGAATAGCTACCCGCATAGCCTTTACGACTGTGTACATTGTGCTCTAGGTTTTCTAAATAATGCAATCTAGCTTTATCAGTAAGATTTTTATTATAAGCTTCTTTCAAGTCGTATTTATTTGCTTTGTCCATTTTTTTATATTTTATATATTTTATTTTTTATTTTTCCTACCAACCCTACTTTTACCGCTAACAGCATTTGGTATATCACCTAATTGATTCCCTACTTCTTTTACAGCAATACTAACATCTTCAATTTCTTGGGCCACTCTCTTTGCTCTTTCCTTAATTTCAGTTGCAATATCTTCAACAGAATCTGCTATAAAATCTTTATCTGCATCTTTTATTTTACCAGTATAAATATTAATTAAATAAAAATTTAGTAAAATTGATAGTACAGAAATAATTGATAAAATAATTGTAATTGTGTCCATGATATATAATTTATTTTAACAGTTCCATTTTCTTCTTGCGGCTTTACCTCTTTCACTTGTCCAGCTTTTTGAACGCGCACAGAAAGATTTTCTTCTTTTCCAGGCTTTACTACCTTTTTTTAATTCAGAAGGCGGGGTTGTTACAGCTGTACTTAATTTACTACCTGGATTATCTTTGCGATATTTTTTAACCCCTTTTTCTGTCATACCGCCACCGGCTTTACTACCAGTGCCACCATTCTTTTTTACTTCTGCGTAATATCCTAAAGATTTTTTGCGAGATGGAGCATCTCCTTTTTTCAAGAATGGAGAAGAATTTTGAGAATAAGCCATTATTTATTTTTTTAAATTAATCCACCTTGATAAAGTATAACCAATTGTAACTAATAATAAAATTATTTTCAATGATACTTCTATTTGTGTCATAGTTACACCTAACGTAATAATGTTTGCTACGTATAACTTTATATCTGAGATATCCATGGCTACTACTTAAAAGCTTTAGCTTTCTGAGTAATGGGGCCGGCGGAATAAGATACGGGGTATTTTTTTACCTCCATACCATTAATGCCTGAGCTAGAGCCCTTACCCATTGGAAAGCCATCAGTGTCTAATGGGCCATCCCATACCGCGTTGGCACCTACAACTCCAGCTTTTTCAATCAAACTGATTTTTGGATCTTTTAGTTTCATAATTATCTATATTTATCTTTATTAACATTATCAATAGAAACCTTTAATACTTTATTAGTGTAGGTTTCGCCTTTCATTATTACGTTTCTTCGCTCACTGGTTGGAATATCTTCTATGCCTAACATCATTTTATACATCCTATTTATAAGCTGTTTACCTTTAAAAGAAACCCTGTATATATGGTATTTTTGGGTAGTCATATTTCTTTTTCTCCATACAACAATCCAACCTTCTTTTAATAAACTATTCCATCTTCTATTATTCCAACTATAAGAATAAGCACCCATTTTAAAATCAATTTTAGTAAACAGGTCAATACAATCAAGATATATTAAAAGTTCTAAGTCTGCATCAGTTATATTATTATTCTTTGCAGCCCACTTACGTATTATTCTATAATGTTTTAGCAAGTTCATATCTTTGACATCTCTTGCTTCTAACCTTTTCATAAAACTATTACTATATCAGAATCTTTTATTACTTGGTATATTTTTTTATCTATTTCAATATTATGACCAGCATGTCTATCATAATAGATATAATCATTTTCTTTTATACCTTTAATTTCAGAGCCAATAGATATAACTTTTGCTTTATTATATCTTAAATCTTCTCTTTGCTTTTCACCAAGTATTAATCCCCCTTTAGTTTTTGAAGATCCTTGTTTTTCTTTTTCTATAATTAAGTTTCTACCTATTGCCTTCATTAACTCTTAAATTATTAATTATACAATCGGTAGATAAAATAGTAGTTGCAACAGATGCAGCATTTTTAAGTGCAGCTTTAGTTACAAGCAACGGATCAATTATTCCTGCTTTAACCATTTTAACTGACTTGCCTGTTATCACATCTAAGCCCCATCCTTTTTTTTCTGAATGTGGTTCATTGATATTAGCATTATCTAAAATAGTGTAATATGGAGCTTTAATTGCATTAAAAAGTATGCTTTCAGCTTCATCTTTAGGTTTGATAAACATAGAAGCATTTAACAAAGCTACCCCACCGCCTGCAACAATACCTTCTTTAATAGCGGCTTTTGTAGCACAAATAGCATCTTCTACCCTATCGGTTTTTTCTTTTAATTCTATACTTGAATCTGCACCAACTTTTACAGTAGAAATTTTAGCTGATAATCTGGCTATTCTTTTCTCAAGTTTTTGTATTTCAGGTGGTACAGTTGCTTTTTTAAGATCTTGCTTAACACTTTTAATTAATTCTTCTACAGCTTCGGGAATATTAGATACTTTAATTATTGTTTCAGTATCATTAGTAACAGCTTTTTCACAAAAGCCTAAATGCTCAGGTTGAATCAAATCCATATCATCACCTAAATCTTCATTTATTACTGTAGCACCAGTTAATAAAGCAATATCAGAAAATGTATCTTTTCTGTTAACTCCATATACTGGAGCATTTACAACATTTACTTTTATATTACCTTTTACTTTATTCATTGCTAATGCTGAAATAACCGTTGGATCCATGTCAGCAATTATAAGTAGAGGTTTATTATTTTTAATAACAAACTCTAATATTGATTGTATTTTTCTTATATTTTCAACTGGAGATTCTATAAGTAATACATAAGCTTTTTCTAATTCAGCAACTCTATTATCTTTTTTAGTAATAAAATGAGAATTAATTAATCCTTGTTCATATTGAATACCATCAATTAGTTCCGCGGTAGTTTCTGATGATTCAGTTTGCTCCATCATAACAATACCTGTTTCATCTACTAATTTGAAAGCTTCCGCAATAACTGAACCTAATTCTTTATCATTGTTTGTAGATATAGTAGCAACTTGATTTATCATATCCCCCGTTACTTTAACAGAATTATTTTCAAGATACTTTATTACTTTATCTACTGCATTATCAATACCCTGTTTTACTTTTCTGGGGCCAAGTTCTTTTAATTTAGGATAGGCTTGTTTTAATATTGAGTGCGCTAGCACTGTAGCCGTTGTCGTTCCGTCGCCAGCTTCTTTAACAGTTTTCCTAGCAGCTTCTTTTAAAAGCGTAGCACCCATGTTTTCTATAGGGTCTAATAATATAATTGAATCTGCTACAGTTACTCCATCTTTTGTAATAACAGGTTTTCCCGCCCCATCTTCTAATATTACACGTTTACCGCTAGCCCCTAATGTGGAGCTAACGGCTTTCGTGAGTTTTTCTATACCTTCAAATAATTGCTCCTTAGCTTCGTTTCCAAAGCTTAGGTTTTTGACGATTGCGTCTGACATAATTTAATTAAATTTAATTTAAGTATTTTATTTAAAAGGTTTTTACAACAACTGGTCCTTCTGAAAGTTTTAATTTTTTAGTGTAATGTTCAATTGAAGACTCTATTGCTTTTTCAGCTCCTTCAATTGTTTCACGTCTTGTAATTCCAGTCCAGTTTTTGTTAAAATCAATCCATTCAGCTTGGTAATAGCCATTAGGAAGCTGTGTTATTCGCCAATTTTTTTTCTTAATGTAACGCCTCCACAGTTTTAAGGTTGATTCTGAGATTTGGTTGCTTGCATTAGTTTTTAAACTAACTTTAGCGTCTGACCATGAATTGGTTTTGTAATAATAATAAGTCATTTTTTTTGGTTTAAATTAGTTTTAAGGTTATGGTTTATAATTACTCGTAATTATTTAGGTTTACATTTTATATTATTAAATCCCAGGAAAGCATATTTTCATTCCATTTATATTCCTGCCCATCATTTGGTTTAGATACAGGTGCTTCCCAAGAACACGTATTTTCATTTAATACCCAGCTTTCAAAAGGCTTTGGTGGAATAAAAGCATTTCTAGTAATATCAAATGTATATCCTTTTGCTGCAAATCTTTTTCTGAATGAGCTATTATATGAAGTCTGGGCCCAATTTGTTTCATTGCCAAATAATGATTTACAAAAATCAATACCTAATGATTCTTCTTCTTCATTATTATTATTTGTTATTACTTCATTATTAACAACTATAACTCTTTGAACTATATTATCTTGATTTAATTCTGCAAAATGTGCCATAATTATGTTGTATAAGTTCCAGAACCTGTAAATTTTAAAATAGTGTCTGTACCATCAGTAGTTACCGTTGGTGAACCGGTTGTTGTGCCAGAATATGATGCGGTTGGCAATCTTAATATAACAACCCCAGAACCACCGGAAGCCCCGTAAATAGGAACGGTATCATCACCGCCGCCACCGCCGCCACCGCCTGTATTAGCAGTACCAGCTGTTGGCATTATGCCACCGGGGTCTCCATCACCTCCGGTTCCGCCGCCACCAGAGCCTCCTGATCCACCACCACTACCATCACCCGATCCGCCTCCACCACCGGAATATGTAATTGAAGTACCAGTAATTGAATCAGCGCGTCCGGATCCACCATCACCTCCAACATTACCACCAGGCGAATCACTACCAGCGGTTCCAGCTCCACCGCCGCCGCCTCCACCGTCGCCGCTATCACCAGCTCCACCGTCATTTCCATATTGAGTAATACTTGCGCCGGAATTAGTAGCAATCCCGCCATCTTCACCTCTTGATCCTCCACCGCCACCAGAAGCGCCATCTTGGCCAAGTCGAGCATCTCCAGATCCAGATTCATTTCCACCACCACCACCACCAGTAGCAGTAGGTGGGGTTATGCCCGAAAAAGAAAAATAACTTGCGTTCCCATTATTTTGTGGATTGTTTCGGTCGGTAACAGACGTTCCACCCGCACCTACAGAAACCGTAATTGTAATACCAGCGGCTGAAACTGTTTCAACTCCTTCATCAACTGAGCTTACAAATCCACCAGCTCCACCGCCTCCAGCTTGATTATTACCTTCTGAATATCCACCGGGACCACCCCCACCAATAACAAGGAAATCTAAATCATATGCGGTAAATGCGTCTGGCCAAATTTGTGTTGATCCAGCGTATACTTTTGATAATTGAGAACTGCCTTTATATATAGCGGAAAGTGATGAAGTATTTTGGTGTATTGGCATTATGTAATAAAATATATTGTATTTGCATCAGGGGTCAAGGCATCATATTGAGCCTGTGTACCTGACCAGTATTGTAATTCACTGGCTCCACCATTTTGATTAGTTGTCCCTGTTGCTTCTAATGTAAAACTCGGATATGTTCCAGATGAATCAATTCCAAAACTATCTGTTATTGTAACAGTTTGGTCTGGTGCACTATTTGTTATAGTAAAATTTGGATAAGTTCCAGATGTTGTTATACCAGTACCATCAGTCAAAGTAACAGTTTGATCTGGCGCGCTGTTCGTTATAGTAAAGTCTGGGTATGTTCCAGATGTTGTTATACCTGTTCCATTTGTTAGTGTAACAGTTTGATCAGGAGCCGTATTGGTTATAGTAATTGTACCACTTGTTGTTATAGGACTGCCAGATATAGAGATTCCAGTTCCCGCTGCTGCAGCTACGCTTGTAACTGTACCATTTCCCTTATTGTTAAATGTATTCCAATCGGTAGAAGACAAGTAGCCGTCGGTGGATGTAGTAGCTTGGTTAATACTTATGGTACCTGAACTTGTTATTGTGCCACCAGTAATAGGTCCTGTTGTTGATATTGATGTTACTGTACCTGTAGTGTAAGTACCTAAAGTAAGATCACCCAATATAACTTGTGAAGAAGTACCCGCTCCAGCTATATCAATTGCACCACTACTTGTTATTGGCGAGCCTGTTATAGTCAATGCCGTACCTGTTTCTGTAATAGCTACTGATGTTACTGTACCATCTCCTTTATTATTAAACGTATTCCAATCTGTTGATGATAATTTACCTGTATTTGTTGCACTTGCAACTGGCAAATTAAATACCAAATTACCTGAGGTAGTTATAGGGGAATTGGATATATTAAAATCTGCACCCGCTGTACCCGTAATTGCCCCTACGCTTGTAACTGTACCAGTATTTGATGTTTTATTATTAAAAGTGTTCCAGTCAGTTGAGGACAAATAACCATCAGTTGATGTAGTGGCCTGCGTAATGCCAATAGTACCAGATGAAGTTATAGTTCCGCCCGTAATGGGGGCTGAGGTAGCTATTGAAGTAACTGTTCCAGCACCACCTGCGGCAATCCAAGCTGTTCCAGTAGCTGTAGAACTTAATATTTGACCGGAGGTTCCAGGAGCATTGCTTGAATCATATATTGCGCCAGTAATCCTTGTATTACCAGATACATGTAAGGCTTGGCTTGGAGTTATTGTATTTAACCCCATACGTAAATTGGTTTCATCTAAATAAACTACATCAGAAACTGCAGTGTTACTATCACCTACCCATATTTTACCTGTAGGAAGGTTAGGCACGTCATTTGATCTAAGTATTGCTGATACTACTAAATTACCATCATTACTAGTAGAAACCCTACCTACTTGCCCTACGTTTTGTATTAAATTAGTGGATCCAGTTGGTTTTACAGTAGTAAGCCCACCACCCGCTTTTATATAAATTGTTTGGTTTACCGAAGTATTTACGCCATCTATTGGATCTGTAATTAAATTTCTTAATTTCCCAGCTGTTACCGCTTTACCTTCCCCGTTAGGTGCTAAATCCTGATCTAGTAATCCTACACAAGGCATTTTAGCAGGGTCTGAAGCATCAGCTAAATCAATATAAAGTCTGGCTGAAGTTCCTACACTTCCAACAATATATACAGGATCCCCCTTGGATAAATTAACTCCTCCGTCTACAGTAGCAATATTTTTAACTAAAATATGTACTGACTCTGCAGTGCCCGCTTCAATAATGTCTTGTTCTGTCCAGGTATTATCTCCTCTTAAGAATGTAGTAGCAGATGGAGTTCCTGTTGCTGATAAATCCACGACACCTGTAGTAACACTTCCTGTAGCCGCCGTATTTTCTGTAGTGTAACTAATAAAAGTGCCATTAGCATTTGTAAAATCGGTAACGCCGCCCGCAGCTCCACTTGATGCTACAGTTACTCTACCATATGCATCTACAGTTATATTAGAATTTGTATAAGAACCAGGTGTAACTCCCGATGTTGATAAATCTATATCTATATTACCATTAGCTGTTAAAGGGGAATTGCTTATTGCTATAGTTGAAAGTGTACTTGTTATACCCACACTTGTAAGTGCAGTACTCCAAGTATTGTCTCCTCTTAAAAAGTTTGATATGCCAGGAGTACCAGTTGCAGAAAGAGCTGCAGTAACTGTTACAGCACCAGATGTTGGTGATGCTGGTGTAAGATTTATGAATGTACTACTAGTGGTATCAATCGTTTGCACTATATTAGCTGGTACATCAGATGCTAATGCATATCTACCATCTAAATCTTGAGTTAAGTCTGGCAGTGTTCCAGTTCTTGTTAAAGTTAATATACCATCTGCGATATTAAAAGATATACCGTCTACATAATTATCTTCAGTAGTTATTGTTGCCCAAGTGTTATCTCCTCTTAAAAAAGTTGAACTACTAGGGGTCCCCGTGGCTGATAAATCAACTGTGCCTATATCTACAGACCCTTCAGCTGAAACATTATTAGTTACTGTAACAAATGTTCCTGCGGCACTACTAAAGTCTGAAACAAAACCTGTGGTGGCATTGGCTATAGCGGTTACCCTACCTTTTGCATCAACCGTTATATCTGGTATTGAATAAGATCCTGCTACTGCGCCTGTATCTGGTAATGATACTGCTCCAGATGTAATTGACAATCCCCCTACTACTGGAAAATTAGCAATACCTGGTATAGATTCTGTAGCAAGATCGATATTATTTTGTACAGTAGTCCAGTTACCAAGGCCTGTTGGATTATCAATTTCTGCAATAAGTAAATCACCTATCTCAACTGCTTCTCCAAAGAAAGTACCTGCTGCTGTAACTGTATATGTCCAGCCCCTTAATATACTATTTGGGGAGGTTGTTAAATCAGGTGTATTAGTAGCAGCATTATAACCACCTTGATATACAAGTTGTCCGGTCACCGCATTATCTACATAAGTTTTTACAGCTAATTGTGTAGGTACTACAGTATTTGATGAAGTACCCCCACCCAGTGAAGTGCTGTCATCTACAAAGTCTATATCAACTGTTGACACCTCAGTATAAGGTATATAGTTTTGGCCAATTACAAAATCATATATTGTATTAGTTGTAGCTAAGCTAAGGCCACCGTCTGTTATAGATGGTGCTACCGTAGCGGTAACTGTCGGATTTTCAGATGTTCCTCCAATTGATATAAGATTAACATTACCACTAGTAACAGACTTAACTACATTTGGAACACTAATAGTTACATCACCTACTCCGCTTGCTGGCCCTAAAACAACATTTGAACCGGCAATTATTGAAGTAACTCCAGGATCAACTGTTGAATTTATTGTAACAGTGCCTGTTCCATCTGTGGGGCTTATTGATATATCTGTACCAGCAATAATTTTCTTTACTCCGCCTACTAAGTCAGCTAAACTTTGAATGGTATAGCTTTTAGTTGGGTTTTTTCCGCCGAGAGATGTACCCAATATTAAGTCTCCCAATTTAGGGGTTGCAATTGGATAGCTATATATTACTGCCATTCTTTATTTTTTTATTGTTTTTAAAATTAACATGCATCATCTGTGCCAACGATCCCTGATGAACTTATAAATTGAGTATAATCATCCCCTGTGCCAGGCTCTAATACTGAATATGTTCCTTGAGTTTTATTCCAAGTTCCATAAGAACTAGAACTATATACTTGTGTTCCAGATGGTGCTATAAATTGGGCTTCATTGCCGCTTCCTCCAATTCCATCGGGATCAGCCCACCAATATTCGGAAGTTTGCGCGTCACCACAATCCCCAGGTGAAGGGCTTATTGAAACATAATATAAAGCTGGTGGACTTGCACTAACAGTTCCGGTAACAAAAGTTGTAAGTGTTGTAGGTGTGGTTTGGCCTCCAGATATACTAGCAGCTCTAGGAGAAGTTGGTGATAAGGTAGGACCTGAAGTCCACTCATAACCTGTATTAGCAACAAGCCCGCTGGTAACAAAATTCCAAGTTGCTCCCGCATAACCTGTAACTTGTGATCCTGTAGAAGATATGACCTCTGAACTAGCGCTGGTTACGCTTGAAACGGGGGAACTATATTGTGTACCGGTAACTCCTGTAGTATCATATGCATGATTTACTACATATTGATTTTGAGTAAGTGTGCCATTAAATGTTATAGTTACTGTATCATTAGTACTGGGTATAGTACCACTTATTGTTTGTGTTGTACTTGGGGTTATAGTTCCAGTCCATTCTGAATTTATATTTAAAGTTGTTGTGAAGCTATAAGATGTACCTGGTAAGCCTGTAGCAGTAGCGCCATTTAAATCCCCCGAAAGAGTATGACTAACACCAGGATCATTGACATTATCTACAACACTTAATGTAACTGTTTTATTTGTAGCAGTCAACTGTACTTCACCCGATAAAGTGGTAAATACTGTTTGGTTAGATGCAGGGAATGTACCGCTGGCATTGCTGATGCTTGGGCCACTTACCCATTCATATCCTGAATTTAATGATACTGTTGTATTAAAAGAGTATGTACCCACCAAAGGTTCTCCTGATCTTTGAGAACCGGTAGTATCACCGCCTATAGTATAACCTGCAGAAGGGCCAGAAATATTATTAGTAATAGATAGAGTTACAACTACAGGTGTAAATCCACATCCATCATAAACTTGAGTGCTACCTAAGTATGATGTACATATTTCCTGGGTACCTAAATATAGGGCCGATACTAGATTTGAACCTAAGTAAAATTCTGGCATATTATATTGCTATGTAAAGAGTGTTTGGATCGGGGGTACCTATTGCAGCATATTCAGCCGCGGAGAGAGTTATTATATTTGTAACGCTAGCATAACTTGAATACGTATCATCTGTATTAACTATTGCGTCTGGGGCAGATATAGTAACATCCCCCGTTGCTGCAGATACTGAAATGTTTGTACCTGCTATTGTTGATGTTACCCCGGAGTTTGTAATAGTAACAGTATTGGTAGCCGCTACATCAGTAGTTATACCAGTACCGCCTGCTATAGTTACAGTTTCAGCTTCGCTTACTGTTTCGGGTGTTCCGCCATCTGCTGCTAGATCCCAGCTACTCATTGTACCACCTGCTGGTATAGTAGCCCACGTATTATCCCCTCTCAAATATGTTGTAATGTCAGGCGTACCTGTAGCGGATAAAGATACAACTGGTATAAGGGGGTTTGTATTGTCTACACCAATAAAAGTAGAAGTTCCAATTTCACCAACTGCACTTGAAGCAATTGTTATTTCATTTGATGAAGTAACTATTGATATATCATTTCCTGGAATAAGTTTTACTATAGAGCTTGCCCCCGTTGATGGAGTAAGAACTATGTCAGTATTAGGACCATTAGTAACAGAGGTTATATCATAAAGAATAGGTGTAGTATTTGGAGGTGTAGCCCACTGGCCATCTCCCCTGTAGAATGTAGTTGATGATGGAGTGCCCCCAGTTGTGTATAAATTAATAGACATATTCCCCGAAGTTGTAATCGGGGAGTTTGTAATTACTAATTTACCGTCTGTATTAGTAAGACCAACTGAAGTTACAGTACCACCTGTACCCGCCGCGGGCACTAATCCTATAATATCGGATATACTAAACGATTTGGTAGGATTTTCCCCACTTTCATCAGATAATAATGTACCTATGATTAAATCCGAAGCAGTTGGTGTTGCTCTTGGATATGAATATATTACTGCCATGTCTTATTATTTATGCTGTTTCTGTTTTAGTGCCGTTTCCGTCGTTGCCACGGTTTCTTTTTATTGATTCAAATTTTTTATCCTCGTGGTCATAGTCTAAACCGACCAAATTAAGCCCCCTTTTAATAGCATTACGCCGGAGGCGTTGATTTTCCGCTTTCATAGCCCTTCTTCTGGGAGTCATAGCGTATTCTTTGTCCCGTTTTAACTTTCTGGCTCTGGCACCAGGTGATAATTTCTGAGGCATTATTTTTTTCTAGCCTTATAGCTCTTTTTCTTATTTCTCATTTGAGTAGGCGATTGATCTCGCTTTATTTTGTCTTTCATTCTCTGAGAAGGCTGACCGGATCCTGATGGACGAGCGGAGGCCCTTGCTGCATCTTGCTTTACTCTGTCTTTAATTGAACTAACCTTAGGACTAGCAGGCCTTATTTGAACAGGTGATCCTCTTTTAATTCCTGCTTTTTTAGTTTTAATTGCCATAATTTTTGTTTTAATAGTAGTTTAATTGTTTTCTGTGCTATTTACCGCACATTCTTTTAATATTTGCAGGAGAACCTACGCCATAATTCTTGTAATTAGCAGCGCTATCTCTCCTAGACCGCAATATTTTGAAATCTTCAGCGTCAATACTGCCACTGTTGTTCATGTCAAGCTTAGCTTGGTTACCTTTTAGTGCCATAATTATTTATTTTTTATCATTTTTAAATATAAAACCTGAGCTATCTTAGCTTCATCATGTGTTTTGATGCACATATCCTTAGTTAACTCCTTAAATTCACTTATTCGCGCTTTTCTTGTTGTCCCGCAACTCATAATCAGTGCCGCAAGTACAACGCTTACCATTAATATTCTCATGTTTGTTAGTTTGTGCAATGTGTATTTCAATCATTGCGTTCGTTAGTGCGTCGATACTCTTACGTATCTCCTTCAATTCATTTCTCAGCCCATTGGACTTAACTAGAACTTCGTTCTTTTTCATAATTAGATTAAATTGCTATCCTTTTATAATCACTTAAGTTACATAAATCTTACAAATCTTACAAAATATGC
>Ga0208898_1002123_pt1 | contig 12395 bp, 16 predicted proteins | sample VirMetDEL_Mar_4_FD_184513 | JGI IMG/M metagenome (GOLD analysis project Ga0208898, IMG submission 184513) | Aqueous microbial communities from the Delaware River and Bay under freshwater to marine salinity gradient to study organic matter... | ecosystem: Environmental > Aquatic > Marine >...
TCGGTCACACATCGCCGTATCAGTAATATCAAAAGTAGGTTTATTATTAGTAAGCATAACCATTTTTGCCTTTGGTCTAAATGTAATCTGCTTGCCGTATAACTCTCTTGCTGATATATCATCTGAACCTGTCAGGGCTTTAATTCTTACGCTATTCAGCTCCTGGTCTTTTTCAGTCTCATTGATAACGGCTGCTCTTGCTATTAACAACGGCATTAACTCAGGTGTTGCTCCAGATTTCTTATCCTGTTTCATGACAGCACTATCATGTAGAGCAGTAAAATAAGGACCCAGAATCTGCTTTATTAAATCAACGAGTGTAGATTTTCCATTCCTACCTATTCCCCAAGCAACATGTAGGGAACGGTCGCTTACTTCTCCTGTCAGACAGTAACCCCAAAACTTCTGATGATAATCTATTAACTCTTGGTCTCCACAGCAGATTGAAGAGAAGAATGTTGTAGCATTTGAAAAATCACTTTCTACAAAACTAACATCAAGTTCGAATGTATAGAAATCGTTTTTTGTTCTTTTTCTCTGCGTACAAGTAGAAAGGTCAAATAGATATCCATCTTTAATAGGAAGTTCAGAAACTACGTTATTAACTTTTTTCTCAAAATTAACATCTATTGGAAATGAAGAATAATATTTAGTTATGTTATTGAGAAATGGCGTTGAAGTTAAATTTTTTATTAACTTTTGAAACATTTTAAAGCGTGCTTCGTACATCTTCTGATCTGCTTTATCTTCTGTTTCTGAAATTTTCATATAGCATTCGTTTGCAGATTCTATTATATGAGGACAAAGAAAATTATTAAGAAGTCTTGGAAACACGTTAGCCGGCTCAATCTCCCATAATAAAGACTTCTCATTCCAATGATAGAATTCCATAGTCTTCTGGTCTTTGACAGAGATATTAGAGCCGTATATATCCCTAAATAATTCTGCCAAGGTCGAATGCTCTCCACTTATACATTCTTGGATTTTTGAGTAGGTCTTCGGATTAGATTTTACAGTTTTGTAATTACCAATTTTCTTCATTTTCTTGCCGTCTTTATTCGTTTCGTTACAATAACATCCGATAAAAACAGCTCCAGAGTTTTTATTGATTGTTATGTAAGCCCCCAGATTATCATGCTCTCTATTTCCAAATGCCGGACACGGAGAAGATACCATTCGGTTAAGACTTAAGAAATTTCCGTTCCAGTTTTTCATTATAAAGTCATCCCCAATATGTTCTTCTATAACCTCTGTAATAGTATCTTTATAGGAAATTATTTCATCTTCTTGGTCCTCCCAGCAAATATCTTTTTCTTTAGAGAGGGAAGAGACAGGGTCAAATATGTTTTTAAATTCACAAGGAGCTCTGTTATATGGAATAATAGATAAAATTCTTGGTAGATAGAAATTAATATCCTTCTCAAACTTAATTTGTTGTTCTTGAGAATTGTATATTTTGTAATCGTTAAAATCAAAGTAAGTATTGATATCCATAAAGCAGTTATTAGCGCTTGTATAGACAGTTTCAGCTTTATATCGTCCAGAAACATCATTCTTACGACTTCCATACATCAACCACGGCTTATTCTGAATACAATCAAAACCATCAATAAGAGATTTCATAGAACTTTCGAATTTTGCGTAATCTTCTTTTTGGAGAAATGTATTTATATAGGAGAGATGCAGCCCGTGTTTTACCTTGTCTTTAGAAATATAAGGGTCCTTTGTCAAAATAACGCAGTCAGAATGTTTATTTTCATAATTTGCAATATTCGTAGAAAGAAATGTAGTAATTGGGTTTATAATATTTTCAACAACCTCGTCTAAGGTGTATAGAGACTTTAAAGTATCGCTTTTTTCAGAATAGTCTATATCTACTACTAACATACTACAACTCTGTGGTTTCTCGGCTAATCCAGTGTTATTATCTTCTCCGAGTCTATCAAACAGTTGTTCTAAACCGTTCCTATCAAAAAGATATTTTCCCCTTGGCGCAATCATATTTACGTGTGTGTGATAAGAATTATCTGTGTAAAATTTTCGTACAAAATCTTCATTCGTCATATCTATTTATTTTAGTACAACATAATATTTTTTTAAATTAAAATAAAATATTTAATTTAAAAAATTTTTTTTTGGATAATCAGAAAAATTCTATAGAACATAGAGTTTTAAATTCTTTCTTCAATAACTGGCGTGCTTTCGCTCGTTCTATATAGACCCTTCTAAAATCCGGGTCATTTTCATATCTATTGAGAACTGCTTTTCTGCATTTTTCCTTATGTTCGTCTTTGTTCTTTTCGTAGTAATTTCTCATATTCGTTCTCAGCTTCTCAGCTTTATATATTTTTCGTTCTTCGGGAGATAGTTTCAGAGTCATTTCTCTTTATATATATAAAGAAAATATTTTTTAAATCAATTTATAAAAACATTCTAACTATAAAAGAGAAATGACGAGATATCATGGCGGCAAACAAAGAATTGGCAAAATAATCGCTGAAGTTATAGCTGAAAAAGTAAAAGAAACAGATATAGAAATTCAAGGATACTGCGAACCGTTTTGTGGTATGTTAGGAGTTTATCAACATATTCCGCAGTATTTTGAAGAAAGACAGATGATATATAGAGCCGGAGATACAAATGAATCGGTCATTATGATGTGGCAACAAGCACAACAAGGCTGGGTTCCGCCTATATCGTGTTCTGAATCAACTTATAATAGATTAAAGAATCAGAAAGGAAGTTCGGCTGAGAAAGCATACATTGGATATCAATTCAGTTTCGGAGGACAGTATTTTATTGGGTATAATGGCAAATACGGGAATGCGACAAGCTATAGAAGCGTTCCTAAAAAAGTCTCTAAAATCGCAAATGAATTAAAGGATGTAGATTTTACTACTGGACCTTATACTCAGTTTAGTAATCTTCGCAACCATGTTATATATTGCGATCCGCCGTACGCCAATACAAAATGCACATATCCAGGTAAATTCGATAGTAATTCTTTTTGGAATTGGGTACGTGAAATGAGTAAGACAAATGTTATTTTCGTTAGTGAATATATAGCGCCAGATGATTTTGAATGTATATACGAGAACAAGAAAAAAATTCATTGTTCGGCTAAGAGAGTTTCTTCTGGTTTTGAAAAGTTGTTTATGAAGATATAGAAATTGGTTTTAAGATTTGATAATTCTAAATAAGCAAATGAATTTAGAATTTATTATAATTTTTAATCTTTTAAACTATGAAATAAAATATGTTGTTAATGAATGCGAGTTTTATGTAAAGAAGGGAAATGAGTGGAGATTGAAAAAATTTTATGTTATGAATAGTGGATATCTACAAACTATTTTTTCTTTTGAAAAAAACAAACAGACACATATTTATAAACACAGGCTTGTTTTCTACGCATACAATCAAGACTTCGAAATTTTTAGAAAATCACGTACTGACAATATGATAGACCACGTAGACGGGAATCCATCGAATAATAGAATCGAGAATTTGAGGCTCGTGACTCATCAGCAGAATCACTTCAATCAAACTAAAGCGAGAGGCTACTGTTGGTATAAACGATACAAAAAATGGATGGCTCATATTCATTTAGACAGAAAACAAAAAAATCTCGGTTATTTTGACACAGAACAAGAGGCTCGGGAAGCCTATCTGAAAGCTAAAAAAATATACCATATAATTTAATTAATTTTTTTAATATAATTATTGTTTAAAGGAATGATATATTAATACAAAGTTGTGAAGTGGTCATTTTTTGTTAATTTGTTATTTTGTCCATTTTTTTCAATCATTGTTGGTATTTTCAAACAACGAGTAGGTCGCTGTGCTTGTTGTTTGAAAATCATATTTATATTATTTTTATCTTTCTTAATAATAAAATGAAAAGAACAAAAAGATTTTTCGTGGAAGAGCTCCATAAAAATGATAATACACTATCAAAGACAAAATTGTTCAAAATGAAGTTAGAAGAGTTAGAGAACATGTTTAACAGTCTTAAACTCACTCCTTCTAATTCAGAAAATTACTGCCGAGCAGAATTTGATGACATATCAGACGATGAGAAACCAGAGCCAGAGCAACAGGATGTAGAGCAACCAGTAGCCGAGCCAAAAGTTTCCACGCCAGAACTAGAGCCAATAGTTTCCAAGCCAGAACCAGAGCCAAAAGCAAAATTTAACAGAAAAGAGCTTAAGAAGCTCTTCCTCGATCCTTTTAACAGGGATGTTAAAGAGCTTATAAAGGATTTGGATGATGGAAATATAAATGAAGAATTAGCTATTAACGAGTTTAACATCCTTTACGAAGAATATCTACAATCTGTGGAAGAATACACTGCAGATATGGATATGACACAGAGAGATATCCAATATATTGATAACTTCTTTGCTCTCCAAGAGAAGAGGTTGTAATGTATATAAATTTTCTAAAATTTTATATATTGATAATATATAAAATATGCCTGATAAAAAAGTTAATTATTATTTTGAAGCCTTAAAAAAATGGAATGCAGAATCTGGGAATAAATTTTGTATACCCAAGAAATATACAAAAGAATACGACGAGATAATGAAAATCAAAAAAGAGATGCAAGAAAAAGATAAAAAGAAAGAATAGAATATTAATATAGAAATTGAATTTTATTAATCTAATTATGAAAATATAGAGATAAAAGTCATATTTAGCTTTAATTCAAGTACAAATAAATTTATTTATGGTATTCTATAGTATAATAGTGCTTTTTCATATCTATATTAGTTATATTCATACTTCATATTAATTATTTTCTATGTTGCTAAGATGCTTTTTTGATTTTTTATGTCTTGTTAAACTATCCTTCCTCATAGAAACTTTGCATATTTCGCATTCTACTTTCTCTTTCAGACGTTCTTTATTCTTTTCATAATATCTTATTCCTTGTTGTAAAATTCTTTCTTTATTCTTTTCTTTATATTCTTTGGTTCGTTGTAAAATTCTTTCTTTATTCTTTTCGTAGTGTTTTTTATTTTTTTCTGAAATCTTCTCTATGTTCGCTTTACGATATTCTTTCATTCGTTGTTTTTCTACGACAGGAATACTAAAACAAGACTGTTTATTCACACAGTTTTTTGTCTTGTTAATCCAAAGTTGCTCGTAGGCTTGTAAATGCCTGTGATCTGTCATATTTGCTCTGTAACAACTGTACTTCTTTATTTTCAATATCTTAAAATTTTCAATACCGTACTTTTCAAAATATGGATAAATTGTTATGGGTTGTTTATCTTTACCTTCTAAATATCTTTTGAAACAACCCTTATGTATTTGCCATCTTTGCCTCAATGAATTAAACGTACTCCCGATATACACTATATCACTATCCAGAGTACAGATTATTTTATAGACAGTTCCAGTAGAGTGTAACATTTGTTATATTATATATTCATTCTTTTAAATATATAATCAATTTTAAATATTGATCTTGTTCGGGTTAAAAAGATCAGGATGTGTTGCTTTTACCTCCGCTAAATGAAAAATTCCTAGATACCATAAAACCTCAGCTTTATATGGGTCGGGCTTCTTTTTGTAGTATTTAATTAGATTGTCAATATCTTCTTTAAAGTCCGGGTTATTAACGAAAAGATGCTGCCATTCTTTCTCTCCACAGTAATATTTCAAATTTTTTAATTCATTTGTTAGTTCGATAAATTCTTTTTGAGTTACCATTTTCTTTATTCTAAACAAGATTTATTAAATATGTTTCAAATACTTTTTTTCTTAATTGAACAATATGTTCGTTCTTTCTCGAGATTGTAGATATTTTTCTCTTGTATCTCCGCATTAGCTTTTCAAATTCGTCTGCACCTTCTTCCGATTTAGTGTAAATAAGAAATTCAGTACCTGTTTTACCATCAGCATACTCTAAGAACTCATTAAACCACGATTGAACCTTCTCCTCTATAACACTCTTTAAACCTAATGTATCCTTATTTGGAGCTCTTTGTCTCTTAGGTTTCATTTCTGTTTTTCTCTTAACACGTTTTTCTTGTAGAATACGTGCTTTCTCATTCTCAAGTTCGTTTAGTTTAGCTTGTTCTTCTTCATGTTTCTTTTGAATTAATTCTTTATGTTCTTCCAAAGTCAAACCCAATTTCTTTTCTTGGAGAGCATGAATTCGTTGTCTTTTATCTTCAGACATTTTTCTAAATCTGTTTTCTCTCTCCTTACGCTCTTTCAATCTCTCTTGTTTCTCTTGTTCTAAATCGTTATTGATTTTTTCTTGTAATAAATCATTTTGCTTCTTACGTTCTTCTAGAGCAATTCTGTAAAGTTCAAGATTTTTAAGACGATTAACCTCTCTTTGTTGTTCTCTACTGAGTGACATTGTTATTTTATTATATAGTATAATAAAATTTATATAATTTTCTTTGTATATTTACCTGCACATAAAGTTATAGATGATTTGCTGAGCATTTCGTATATGTTTTGGAGTGCGTGAGTGACGTTTGAAATGTGAATTTGTTATATTGTTTTTACAAATTATACATAATTTAGGTTCTTTCTTTTTTGATCTTATTTTTTCTTTATTTTCTTCTCTGTATTGTTTACCAGACAATTTCTTTATACGAAAAGGAACTACTTTGTTAACACATTTTGTTTTGTTAATCCACAAGGTCTCATATACATTTAAATGTCTCCTATCAGAACGATTTTCTCTATAACATTTATATTCCTTAATTTTGATAATCTTAAAGTTTTCAATGCCGTATTTTTCAAAATATGGATAAATCATAGAATGATTTTCTGCTTTCAAATATCTTCCATAATTACTTCTATGATGTTGCCATCTATTTCGTAATGAATTAAATGTGCTTCCAATATAGACTATATCAGAGTCTAAACGACATATTATCTTATAGACAGTTCCAGTAGAGTAAGACATTTGTTTTTAATTATATATTTTATACATTTTTTGCTTTTAGATATATAATTCAATTTTATTTTTTTGAATTTAAGCTCTTCGTAGCCTTCTACGGGCTCCTCCAACTAATTTTCCGCCAACAGAACTCCCACCTGATAAAGCTTTTGCACCTTCATAGGCTAATACGGCTTCAGGCATAATTGTAAGCCCAGCTGCTTCCCCAAGTTTCTTAGCTAGCCCAGAGTGTTTGCGAATTGCTTTATGACCCTTCTTCACGATGCTCTTTGCAGATGACCAGAAAGATCCTCCTTCTAGATCAGTATGATCTTCCTTCTCCATCGTCTCCGAAGCTTGCATAACCTTCTGAGGACTAACCCCGCCTAAACTACTTCTAGCCACATTAGGCCCTACAGTGAATACCCCTTCATTGACAGCCACAAGATAGAAAGTTCCTACAAAAGCAGTAGCATCAAGGTTCTTAAACGTAACTTGACATTGAATAGTAAATTGCCCATTTACACCTGGTGACATACCATCGGGCAGACCAATGTCCTTTCCAAGCTCTAAGGCTAATACACTGCCTCTATATTTGGTCCACGCCGGATAAGAAAGATTACAACCATTTCTACAGCTCATTTCAAACAAGTCTTGCTTAGTAGCTCCGCTGAGGAGACCGGCTTCGTTGTTCCATTGAATAGAGACGTTCTCAATACCTAGGAATGAATCAGAAGTCTCGTAAGTAGAAGTAGCCTCATTACGGCGAGCAAAGAGATATACGAATCGAGGGATTTGAGATAAACGAATAGTATCACTGAATACAGTGGAAGTGTTTCCTGAAGGAATTGAAGACAACTCACGAACGTATTCATTGCAAGATTGGTAAGGAAGTACCTGGAGACTGGGAATAGGTTGAGTCATATCCGGAGTCAAATATGTAATAAGAAGCTCAGGAGCTTGGTAAAATGTACCAACTGATGAACCTAAAGGTATAGCACCAGTGTCGTGGTGACAGAATACACGAGCTGAATTAGTATTGTATCGTAGAGTGAGATTCAACTGATTAACATTCACCATACCTTCAACTTGAGAACCCATACCATTATACAAAGGACTGACCCAAATAGGCTCAGTAATGACAGCCCGCACAGTCTTATTAACAACCGTCACTTCTACTTCAAAACCGCCGCGGCTGGGTTCAGTGCTGTTCTCTCCAAAATCTGCGAGCGGATTACGAGCACTTCCATAGGTTAGGTAATCTCCGTAATCTTGGTAAGAATCAGGTTGTGCAGGTGCTGTAGACCAAGATTTACGGCGTTGCTCAGGAGTATTACCATAGGTTAACATAGCATGAAGTTTAGACTGAATATTTTCGGATACTTGCTCACCATTAATAGATAAAGTAGCAACGTCACAGATAGACGAAACAGGAAATTGGCGAAAGCCAGAATTGATACCTAGATCGATATTTGCATTGGTGGCATTAAATTCGACATAGTGCCTTACACGAATAAAACGATCAACAATAGTTTGGTTGCTCGGAGGACTCACAGACCAAGAAGACTGCGTAGGGGATACTCCAGTCTGATAACTGTCAGCCGTCTGAACGTAATGTGTAGCGCGTTGCGCGCCCTTATGGACAATATGATTTTTTTCGACATCATCCCTCACATCAACGCGAGGGTCAAGTACTACTACAGGTGATAAACTCATTTTATATTTACCTATAGAAAATATAAAATTTTTAAAAATTTATTTTATAGTTATTTTTAGAAGAAAGTTATATTATTTATTGAGACTTAACACGAACGGATTTAACTCGCTTGGTTGAAGGTAGATTCTTGTCTTTAGTCTTACGAGGAGCCCTCTTTAGCTTTGGAACTTCTACAGGTGAGTTAGGAGGAGTAGTAGCTGACTCGGGAGTTGGCTCAGGAGTTGGTTTAGGCTCTGACTCTGACTCGGGAGTTGGCTCTGGTTCTGGCTCTGGCTCTGGGACTGGAATTTCTTGGAAGTCGAGCTTGACAGCCTTCTCACTGTCAGAACCAGTATCAGAGTCGGTGTTCTTATTTTCCTTCTTCTGTTTCTTTGCTTCTCTCACGATATCCCTGCAGCTCTTGCAAGTTTTGAGAGTTTTACCATTCTTTTCAAATAAATCAATAGCTACATCTTTTTTACATAAACGACAATTTTTTTTTTCCATTTTCTTTATTAAAATAAAGAAAAAAAATATTCTTTTTTTTTTGTTTTGAAAAAAATTCATGCAAGTTCTTTAACTTGTAATTAAATTTTTATTATAATCAATTATAATAAAATGCGAATAGAGCAACTTGTAAAAGATGCAGAGGATATATATTTATCTGGAGATGATGTGCTAAGGTTAACAGATTACAAATGCAGAATTATAAGATATTCTGATCTTATGTTCATAAATTCAATAGATGAGGTTCTAGACCAAGATGGAAGTGTTATTATACTATATCAGAAGAGCCAGAACTCAGGTCATTTTTGCTTATTAACTAACAGATACAAAGAAGGATCATTATACTTCTTCGATCCGTACGGCTATTACATTGATGAAGAAGTTGCTCTTTCAGATTTCCAAATTCGGAATATGGGAGGAGAAATAGTTCCACATTTAAGTCATTTAATAGAGAATAGTAATTACGATTTGATTGTAAATAAGATTCAGTATCAACAATTTAAAGAACACGTTTCAACTTGTGGGCGTCATTGCTGTGTTAGGTTGAACTACATTCATTTATCAGATGATGAATACAATACGTTTATCAACAAGAATTCACATTACAATCCAGATTTTTGGGTGAGTGTGATGACTGTAGATTTTCATCAATATCTAAATTAGAATTAAAAATAGTTCTTAAAATAAATAAATGACTGATAGTTTTTTACAAGTAAAAGAAGAGAGTGATAACCAAAATTATATATATTATAATCTGCGAATATCTAATCCTATAGAGAGCAATGAAGTAATACCTACTGTATATTCTTCAACAAGAGTAGAGCAGATATTAGATAAATGTAATGACTATAAATTAAGCGTAATTAGATTTCAGTTACCTGCGAATTTCCCATTGTTTATATATCCAGAAGATCCAAATCTTTTTCAAGTTAAATTAACAAATGCTGGAGATACAGTAATAAAAAACTTAGTCTATACACAAAAATATGAAACGTATATAGAAAGAGGCATATACTATATAAACCACTTCATCGAGATAATTAATAAAGCATTAGAAGATGCACATGCTGATATGTTAGTTCTAAACCCAGGAATTACTTATGATGCTCCATTCTTTGTATATGACCCTAATGTTGCGACTAAAATATATCTTGTAGCACCTGTAGAATATCTAGATGGAAATTTGAATAACATCACTTTATCTCTATCTTCGAAATTATTTAATTTTGGCTTTCAAGAATTTCCAGTAGCAGACGGAAATTTAATACTCCATAATGATTTTATCCAACTTTCTATTTTTGATAATAAGATAGATAACAAAATTACAATTTCTGGAAAAGATTATTACAAAATTTATTCTGAAGTAGATACAACGCCATTATTTAATAAATTTTCTGATATTGTTATTTTATCTGATAGTATCCCGATTAATCCAGAAAATATTTCTAGCCAGTTAAATGAGACACAAAGAATATTAAGTGACTTCGTTCCTATAGCAGAGCAAGGTTTGATTGGATCCGTGTACCAATATTTTCCAAGTGTTTATAGATATACAAATTTAGTTTCTAATGAGCCTCTGAGGAAGATTGATATTAAGATCTTCATATTGTATCAAACAGGTCAGGTGTATCAGCATCGGCTTTTACCAAATGAGTACTTCACTTGTAAGCTATTTTTCTCAAGAATTGAGAAAATAAACTAACTTGCATATTATAAAATGCTATGAAATTTTTTAGATATTTTAAGGTCCAAAGGATATCTCCATATTTAACACCTTTCAGAATTTTGAAATATGTAATTTTTCACTTTACTATAGTTATAACTAAAATAATCATTGTGATTAATTTTATCTTCTAAAGAAAAGATAAAATTAATATCTTCTTTAACTTATAATTAAATCAAAAATACGCCCTTCTCATAGATTACATAATTAGGATGTGACCGATACAGACATACCCACCTTGAGTTTAGGTTCAACAAACGCCTTATAGTATCTTCATCATACATACAATGATGCTTTAAAAATTTATGGTTGTGATTATTTGAACCGACTTTTGGGAAGAACACTACAGAAGTGGCTTCGTTTAACAATTTACGCGTTGCTATATAATTTTGTAATACATGAGATACAGCTACAACAGTCGTGTTATAATGCCGACCACACTCCAATATATCGTCACGTAAATGCTGGATGAATTTTCTCACCATCCCGTTGCTTATTGTATCTGTGTCATCAAACAGAACTAGGCTGTCATAGAAGTCGTCAGAACGTGTTTCAGACAAGGCTTCTTCATCTTCAAGATCAATTCTTATTGGTTTTAATCTATCCAATACATCATCTTCATCTACGTTCGATATTAGAAAGAACTCATTCTTCTTCTTGACCTTGAGATATTCTTTTATAAAGTTAGCAGCAAATGTACTTTTTCCGCTTCCTGATATTCCAGAAATATAAATTTTCTCAATTCTGTTGAAGTTTGGTATCGGTTGTAATTTTCCGCCTGAACGTAATACAAAGCCTTTCTTTTTCTGTTCTTCTAACTGCTCGATAATTTTATAATATTTATCTACAAGCTCTTCATCCTCTGGCTCTAAAGATTCACTTATTGCTTTTTCAAGAATTTTTCTATCGTCATTTGATAATTCTAAACTTTTAACAAAATCTTCTTTAAGATCTTTAATGTTTAACTGTACTTCGTCAAAATAAAGATACTTACCATCCTCTTTCCCGCCTACAACTCGGGCTATGGGATATATTGTTTCTCCGTTCTTCTTTATCTTACTCTTTGATTTTAAAATAATCATTATTTATTTTATTATATAGTACTATAATAAATATGAACTCATTTACTCATCTCAATGAACTTAAGAAAAAAGGCTTTAAAGCAACCTCTGCCGCAAGCAAGCTCGTGAGAGCAAATAAAAGTAAAGCAACAAGTATGGTCGCTGGATTACCTAAAAAATATGTTAGAGAAGCAGATTTATATCTCTCCTCAAATACAGCGCCGCCGATGCTCAAAAATTTAGGCTCTTATCCTGCTAGAGCAAAACAAATTTATGATATCAGTCCTGAGATAATTCAGAAATCACAGATAGAAGCAGAAGCAATTAGAAAGCAAAAAATTAATGTGTTAAGACACACTTATCAGAATGGTGTCGTGTTCAACTAGAAATTTTATATACATTGTATATAAAATCATTTAAAAAAATCTCCCCCCAAATTTGATTTTCTCCCCCCAAATTTGATTTTCTCCCCCCAAATATAATTTTTTTAAAGCAATAAATCAA
>Ga0208898_1002126_pt1 | contig 12380 bp, 17 predicted proteins | sample VirMetDEL_Mar_4_FD_184513 | JGI IMG/M metagenome (GOLD analysis project Ga0208898, IMG submission 184513) | Aqueous microbial communities from the Delaware River and Bay under freshwater to marine salinity gradient to study organic matter... | ecosystem: Environmental > Aquatic > Marine >...
TTACGAGACTAGATTTAGATATGGATGATTAGAAAATGATGGGTGGTAAACAATTAACAGTAGTAATAATGGGCATTATTATCATCTTTTTGATTATGTATGATGTTTTTGCCTTGTTCTTTCTTGGCATTGATAGTACAATAAGTGTTGTGCTAAATGAGTGGTCTTTTCAGGCACATCCACTCTTTGTATTTTCTTTTGGTATGATTATTGGTGGTTTAATTGTTCACTTTTTTAAATGGAAACCTAAATAATGAAACTTAAACGAGGTCAGAAACTTTGTCCAAAGTGTGATGGTATCAATGGTGCTCGTCAGTGTGAGTGTAAACATTGTGGTCATCAGATGCGTCAGCGTAAAAATAGAACACAACCAGTTCATGATTGGAAAGAGTTGGAGAAGGGAGACTTCATTAAGGTATTCCAAGGAACAGGTCCATATTATCTTAATAGTGAGGGTGAAAGATCTTATCTATCAGTTCCCGGTTCCTATATGGTATTAGATACAGATGAAAATGGTATCCATTGTCATGGTGTAGGTAAAAGAAATAGTGGTATGAACTATGTTTATATGGGACCACATAAAAAATCACCTATTTTTAGTAGTATCTACCGTAATCCACACAAAATTGTAAAAATCAAGGCACCCAGAGCATTTATTTCCTAAAATGGGGTATAATATTATGTTTTATTAGATATTTCTTTTAGGAGATACAAAATGGCAAGATCAGCGTCTACAACATTTAAATCTGATATAGTTTCAACAGTGACTGATGATCAGGGTAATAATAACATACAAAGATATACTTATCAATTAAATTATTCATTAGTTGCTGGTTATGGCACTGGAACTCCAAGTGATAGTGGAGTAACATTTACTCAAAATAATATTTTTGCTTTTAATTCTGGTATTGTATCTGGAAATAAAAGTGTTGTTTTAGATTTTAATTCTTTAAATGCATCTAATCTTGGATCAGATTATACTTTTAATTTTGAAAAAGTAAAAGGTATAACAATTCATAATCAAGCAACTGGCACAGGATATATATTAACTATTAATGCTACTGGAACAGATGGATATACTGGTATATTCAATGGTGGAACTGGTAATTTGGAGATACATCCCGAAGGTACATTTTCATACATAGACAAGTTTGGGACAGATTGCCCCGCCAGCTATGGTAAGCTGTGGCTAATCAATGATACTGCTAACAATATATCATATCAAATGGTTGCCGTGGGCACTGATACTTCATTATCTACAGATACTATTCCAACTCCTTAATGAGGTAAAGCATGAAGGGTAGACTTAAAGGAATGCGGGCTTACTTGATAGGTCCAATGGATGAGTGTAACGATTTAGGTAAGGGTTGGAGATTAGACATACAGAAGTTTTTATGGGGCTTAAGATGTGGTGTTTTAAATCCTTGTGATAAAGCAATCAATGTAGGAATTGAAGACGAAGAACTACATTTAAAGTTAGGAAAATTAAGAGAACTTATTCAATATAACGAGCAGGCAGGATGTAATAATCTTGTAGATGACTGCTATACTGAAATAGAAAAGTTAATGAATCCTGTAGTTGCCATTGACTTTGCTATGGTTGACAGGGCAGATTTCATTGTAATGTATATTGATAGAGACATGCATATGTGTGGAACTTATGCAGAAGAGACATTGGCGGTTTCGCAAAAGAAACCAGTTGTCATTTGTTGTCGTCAGGGTAAGCACGCTATTCCTAACTTTTGTTTTAAAAGAATGGGAAGGCACAGTATGATGTTTGGTAACTGGGATGGTGTTAAAAGTTATTTAATCAGCGTTGATGCCAATCCTCAGTTTGAAGATCCAAGTAATACATGGAAATTTTTTGACTATGATAAAGTATATAACGGGAGATTGAAATGAAAGTATATAGTATTCCTAGCGATGTAGAATTACAAGAAGTACAAAAAATACCCTCTATGGAAAATTATGAAGGTATTGTATTAGCAACTATAGATGGTGTAACTCAACATCATGAAATTGATGTCGCACAAGTATTAGGTGGAAAAGCAGTAGTTTTTAATTCATCACAAAGTATTTTTCTTTTTAATTGTGCTCATGGGTTATGGCAAAATAAATCTTATAAAAGACAAATAGAAGCTGGTGAGCCACTCAGTCAAGGTGTTGAAAAAATTGTAGATGATACAATTGAAAATTATTTTGATGGTAATTTTGTATGGTTTGAGAATTGTCTAACTACATATAATAAAACACAACCTCCAGCACCTGAACCAGCACCTGAACCAGCACCTGAACCAGAACCTGAGCCAGTATCTGAACCAGAGCCATCTGATTTTGAAGTAGAAACATGGGTTCCTCAAGATGAATTTCCAGATAATGGTGAATAGTTATCATTGATTATAAAATGTATGGTATAATTAGGGGTAGAGTTTTCTACCCCTTTTTTTATTGGAGATAAAAATGTTGAGATATTACGTTTATCATAATCCTAAATATGAATATAACAAAACAATATCTTCTATCGAAGAACTTTGTGATATAAACGATGTAATACTACTGCCAGAAAAATCATATTTATTAAGAATACCTGTCATGCAAAAGTATGATGGATATGCAATAGTATTATCATCAGCACTTCTTTTAAGACAAAAAGTTGATATTCAATCATTTAAATTTGATGATAATCTTGGTATTACTAATAAAAAACGTAATATGTTCATATTAAATTGTAATTGTAATTATGCTAAAGAAATATTAACAAATCGCAAAATGATTTATTCACCAATGAGAAGCATTGATGTACAAAATTTAAACTTGCAAGTAAACAATATATTGAATAACTATGTAGATGTAAAAGATAATCAAGAAGATATATTTTTTGGTCAAGTAAAACATAAGGAATAATATGAAAATTCTTTTAGTCAGTGATTTTGGAATACGTCATAGTCTTGGTGGTGCTCAAAGGAGTAATCAACTTATTTTAGACGAAGGAATTCAAAGAGGATATGATATTTCTGTATATCACTATGATACTGACCAATCAGTATTGTGGGATATTTATGATATAGTGATCTCTTCTAATCTAGAAGTTCTATCTAGAACAAATCCAAGTATAATTCAATATTGCACATCTGCTCATAATCATGTGAGGCTAGAACATGATTTTTGTAGATATCTAGATCCAAATGTAAGAAAACTTCTTTATGAAACTTGCCAAAAGACATTCTTTCTAACTAAGTATCACTATAAGAAATTTGTTGAGTACTATGGAGATTACTTTATAAATGTTGAAATAGTTCCAGACCCAATCAATATGTATAGATTTTATGATATGGAATTAGAAAGAAAAGATGATATACTTTATGTTGGATTTATGCATCCATTAAAAGGAACAGATAACTTTATTAACTATGTAATTAATAATCCAGATAAAACATTTACTGTGGCTGGATGGGGAGACAATAAATACGAAGATTTCATGAGAAATACTTCAACTGTAAATTTCTTAGGAAAAATTGATTATGCGGATATGATGCAACTCTATAATACTCATAAACAGATGTATTATAAACCAGAATTTGATGAACCATTCTGTAGAGCAATAGGCGAAGCATTGATGTGTGGTGTGGAGATTATAGGAGATTCTGATAAGATTGGTTCTCTTTACATGCATGAAGAAGACCCTGTAGCTTTTGCAAATAAGTGTAATGATGCAGCACAAAACTTTTGGGAGATATTAGAATGTCTATAACAGCTATTCTAAATGGATATAGAAGACCTCAAAACATTCCATTGCAAATCAATGCATTGAAAAATCAAACTGTTCCTCCAGATGAAATTTGGTTGTGGAAAAATTATCATGAGGATTGGAGTGATGATGGAGTTGATTTATCTGGAATAAAAGTTTGTGAATCTAATCATAATTGGAAATATTTAGGCCGGTTTGCTATGGCTATGCTCGCACAAACAGAATTTGTAGCTTTGTTTGATGATGATACTGTTCCGGGTACGGAGTGGTTTGAGAATTGTCTAACTACATATAATAAAACACATGGTATATTAGGTGGTGTAGGTTTGAGACAACATAATACACAACATTACATGAACCATACAAGATTTGGTTGGCCCAGTAATAATGAAGAAACTGTTGAAGTAGATTTAGTTGGTCATGCTTGGTTTGTAAAGAAATCAGATTTAAAATACATTTGGATGGAAGAACCCGTAACTTACGAAACTGCTGAAGATATGCATCTATCCTATACAGCACAAAAGTATGGTGGTATTAAAACATATGTTCCTCCGCATCCTATTTGGAATAGAGAAATGTCAAGTTCCCTTTATGGTTATCAGCTTGGTGTTGATGATAAAACAGATTCAGTAACAAATCATGGTAAGTTTTTTACTCAAAGAGATGAGTGTGTTCAAGGCTATGTAGAAAGAGGATGGAAGTTATTATGCTGCTCATAGCATTTGGAACTAGACCAGAATGGATTAAGATTAAACCAGTTGTAGATGCTATAGATGGAAAGATTCCTTATAGGCTTTTATATACTGGTCAACATACAGATATAATAGATAGTAGTTTAGAAAATTACAAATATAATAAAATAATTATAGAAAATAAGTTAAGTCCTAATAGATTAGATTCAATAGTATGCTCCATTATGGCGATGATAGATGCTCATCTTGAAGGTATCACTCATGTGATGGTCCAAGGAGATACAACAACCGTATTTGCTGTTGGGCTTGCATGTTTCCATAGAGGAATAAAAGTAATACATTTAGAAGCTGGACTAAGAACTTATGATAATCAACAACCTTATCCAGAAGAGTTTAATCGTCAGGCTGTATCTTGCATAGCAGACATTCATCTTTGCTCTACTGAGTTGGCCGCTAATAATCTATATTCAGAAAGTAAAGGTGGTACAATTCATGTTGTAGGAAATACAGTTCTAGATAATCTCAGAAATCAACTTCCCAATCAAGACTTTGAAGTTCTTGTTACTTTACATAGAAGAGAGAATCATGAACGGATTGATAGATGGTTTAGGGTTATAGATACACTAGCTGGAAATAATCAGGATTTAAGTTGGATTCTACCAATGCATCCTAATCCAAATGTTACGAAACATAAGCATATATTAAAAAATGTAGCTGTAACTGAACCATTACCTCATCATTATTTATTAAAGATATTGAAAAATGCAAGATTAGTAATTACTGATAGTGGGGGAATACAAGAAGAGTCAGCTTTCTTTAGTAAGCCATGTATTGTATGTAGAGAGAAAACTGAAAGACAAGAAGGACTTGGGGAGTTTTCTTGGTTATGTCAAGATCCTGAACAACTTGAAGACTTATTTTACAAGTTAAAAGATCATAAAATAGATAGTTCATTACCATGTCCTTATGGAGATGGATATGCTAGCGAAAAGATACTAAAAATTTTAAAGGAAGAGATATGAAGAAGGCTATAGTTTTTGGTGGTGCTGGTTTTGTTGGTTCAAGGCTGTGTCCTATTCTAGAAAAACAATACGATTTAACTATTGTGGATACTTTTTGGTTTTGGGAAGACAAAAAACAATACATAGAAAAGGCAGGTATAGAAAAGGCTAAGGTTGTTGTAGAAGATACAAGATGTAATGACATTGAAAAGCTTATGAGGGGTAAAGACATTGTTATTAATTTATCTTGCCTATCCAATGATACTAGCTCAGACGTTGATTATAATTTTACTCATGATGTAAGCTATAACGGTGTCATGAATGTGTTTAACAAAGCACTTAAAAAGAAGGTAAGTAAACTCATCCAAACATCTACCACTAGTGTTTATGGTATTAAACAGGGTAAAATGGTCACTGAAGAAGAAGTGCCTGAACCCATTACACAATATTCTAGGATCAAAGCAGAACTTGATAATGTACTCAAGTACTACATGAGTTATTCGGATACTGGAATTACTGTCCTTCGCCCCGCTACACTTTATGGATACTCTCCAAGATTAAGACTAGACGTTATGGTTAACACCTTGTTGGATAGAACTTTTAGAGATAAGAAGATGATGATTGAGGGTGGAGAGCAACTAAGACCTTGCTTGCACGTTGATGATTTATGTAATGCATATATTCAATCAATAGAGAACCCAATCTCTAATGGAAAGATTTACAATGTAACAAATGAAAATTATTCTGTAAATCAAATAGTTTCTTTAATCAAATCTGTGATTCCAGAGGTAGAATTACATTATCAGCATGTTATTGACCAAAGATCATATAAGACGAGTTCTGCATTAATTAAAAAAGAACTTGGTCTAAAGTTTAAAAAGAAGTTAAACAAATCTACTATTAAAGAACTCTACAATCATATTCAGCATAGTTATTATGATAAGTTTGGATCTATTAATATGCGTGTGATTAAAAAATTACTATCGGAAGGTTTGGTATAATGGCAACTAGCTTGGGTCTTGGACCAGATAAATCATTTACTGGTCATTTAGATATTTTAAATCAGATGTTAATGCGGGGAGAAAACTTCGCATTTAGCAGGTTCTCTGATGGTGAAATTTATATGCTCCAAAAAAAAGAGATTATTATGTCTCCCAATGGTGCATTGGTTGGAGATATTAAACTTCCCGGTAATTATCCTGAAGATGATTGGAAGCATTACAATCCAGAAGAGCATGAATTCTACAGGAAGAAGCTAGAAGAAGCTATTCAGTACAAGGCTGATAACTACTATAAAGGATTAAGTTGTAGATGCTGCATTGCTGATGGAGAAAAAAACTTTCAATGGCAATTAGATTTAATTGGTGAAGGTGACGAGCATAATTTAACTTGGTCTAATCTTTTTATCAACTGTAACTATTTACCATTTTTACAGAAGTATATACCTATATTTAATACTAAAAATATAGTGATGATTATAAACAAGAATGCAGATATAAAAAATTGGGGATTACCTTTCCAACCAGTAAAAGATTTTAGAGTTGGGCCTAATTGTATTAGTAATGATTATCATTTGGTTGAAGAGATTAATGAGTGGATTGGTCAAAATGGTATTAAAGACCATGTATTTTTATCTGCGGCTAGTAGTCTATCAAACATGATTATTCACCAATGCTATAAAGATTTTCCAGATAATACTTATATAGATATAGGTTCAAGTTTTAATCCAATGATTCCCGGCATAGGTAGTCGTCGTGCCTATATGAATCAACTAAACAGCGGAGCAATAGAGGGGAAACCTTGTATTTGGTAATATGAATGTAATAGCAATAACAATATTTAATAAGCCTGATTTACTTTATTTGTATTTAGAGCAACTAGAAAAGTCTGGTGAGCTAGAAAATTACAAGTTGAGGTTACATGCCGATCCCGGTTATGATCCCGAAGAGGACATGGTAATAGAGGATTTTAAAAAAAGAAATCCGAATGTAGATACAAAAATTATCTTAAAAGAAAAAACAGATTGTCCACTGCCCGGATTTTATAATATTATTAGTGGATATCCTATGTCTGCTGATGAGGCAGATGAATTTGTTATTGTTGGCGAAGAAGATATCTTACCAACAGAAGATTATTTGAGATTTAATAGGGTATGTTATGAGAAATATCTATCAAGGTATGACAGAATCTTTGGGGTAGCACACAAACGAAGACCTGAAGCAGAAAAGGAGGGTAATCCATCAATGTTGATGGGTGATTACCAACTTACTTCATTATCATGTATCAGCGTTAAAGCCATTAATAAGTACATTAGACCTTATCTGGACATGCCTTTCTTTTGGCAGAACCCCGTATTATTTAATCATTTAAATTTTGGTGATTCTAGGATACATCCAATGGATCATACTCATCATGATGGTGCTATTGAAAGAATGATGTTGGCACATAATCTATTTGCACTTAAACCAGATCAAGCTAGGTCTATGCATGTTGGATTGTCTGGTGTGTTTTGTAAGGGTCAACCACCACAGGGTACATTTGAAGAAAGAATTGCTCAATGGCGAGAATTAATTAAAGATGGTGATAAATTAAGATCATTATCAAACTTGCCAGAAGATTTAGTTGTTACTGACCCAAAAGGTCCAGAATGGAGTGATTTAGAGTTAGATTTAAATAGAGATATGTGTAAGGCAAGCACATGGTTCTATGATAATAATAATGAGTTTAAAGATTACATTTTAGGAGAAGCGAATGTCTAAGAGAGTTTTGATTACTGGCGGCACTGGTTTTATTGGTCATCATCTTGTTGAACACTTTCTATTAAATACAGATTGGGAATTTGTATGTCTAGATAGACTTGATACATCTGGAACATTGTATAGACTACATGAAGTATTACATGGAGACACTGGTATAAAATATCCAGAATGGATTAAAAGAGTCAGCTTTGTATATCACGATCTCAAATCTGAGTTTAATAGTTTTGTTGCTAATAAAATTGGTAAAGTAGATTACATTCTACATCTTGCTGCCGGTTCTCATGTTGACCGTAGTATTGAAGATCCAATGTCATTTGTTATGGATAATGTTGTAGGGACTACTAATCTGCTAAACTTTGCTAGAACATTAGATGGTCTTGAACTATTTGTAAACTTCTCTACTGATGAAGTCTTTGGTCCAGCACCTGAAGGAGTTAAGTACAAAGAATGGGACAGATATAATTCTACTAATCCTTATTCTGCTTCTAAGGCAGGTGCAGAAGAAATGTGTCTTGCGTTTGCAAATACATATAAATTACCATTAATTCAAACTCATTGTATGAATGTTTTTGGCGAGAGACAACATCCAGAAAAGTTTATTCCTTTGTGTATCCAAAAAGTTCTTAGTGGTGATAAGATTACTATTCATGCTAGTCCAGAAGGAGATCCGGGTAGGAGACATTATATTCATGCTAGAAATACTTCTGCTGCTGTATTGTTCTTACTGCAAGGTAAATGGGAGCAAAGAGAAAAGTATAATATTGTTGGAGAAAAAGAAGTTGACAATCTACAACTTGCTCAACTGATTGCTCAGTTTGTCGGTAAGCCATTGAACTATGAACTTGTAGATTTCCATAGCAGTCGTCCCGGTCATGACTTACGCTATGCACTTGATGGAGAAAAGATGCAATCTGTTGGATGGAAACTGCCAGTTGATTTTGAAGGTAGTTTACAATCCGTAGTGGAGTGGACTCTAAAAAATGATAGGTGGTTAAATGCTTGAGATTAGACCTGTTACATTAAATATTATAGAATGGAACGAAATTTTAAATATTAGAAATCTCACAAGTCACGGATTTGGCAACACAGAACAAATAGATATAGATACTCATCTTAATTTTATGAAAGACTATTATCATGATTATGTAGTTGCTGAAATGAAAGGTGAAATTGTAGGATTTGGTGGAGTTGTTAAGGATGATATTAGGGTTGCTGTGCATCCAGATTATCAGAAACTTGGTATAGGTAAAAGTATTATTAATTATCTATCTACTAGGTATCCAAAAGCATTCGCTAAAGTTAAAATTGATAATGAAGCAAGTCTTAAATTATTTGAGTCTTGTGGGTTTAAAAAGAAATGGTATGTATTGGAGAAAACAAATGATTGATACCGATAAACTAAAAAGTATTTATAATATGTTTTACTTGAGAGGTATGTGGGGAGATATGGGTGGTGGTTCTAAGAGTGGTTTAGGATCATCTCTAGAATATACAGAAAGTTACACAGAAAATTTAGTAAAAATTATAGATGAGTATGGTATTAAAAACATATTTGACTGTTCTTGTGGAGATTGGTTTTGGACACAACATATTAAAGACAAATTTGAAAATTATATTGGTAATGATATTACAGAGCAATTAATACTAGATAATATTTCTCAATTTCAATCTGAAAATATTAATTTTGTATGCAATGACATGTTATCTCAAATGGGAACATATGAGGACAAACAATTTGATTTAATAATTTGTAGACATACTTTAGAGCATTTACCAACTGATTACAATATGAACTCCATAAAGGAAATGAAAAGAATCAGTAAATACGGATTGATTACTTCAAGTGTCCAACCAGATGTTAAGAATAATATTGATATCAATGTTGATTATGGATATATTGGACAATCAAGGTCTGTGAATATAGAACTATCTCCGTATATAGAAGAATTAGGTAAGCCAATATTAAGATTCTGGGATTCAGTAAAAGGTAAAGAAGATCAATTTGGTTGTTTTGGGTTACTATATAAATTTTAAGGATTGTTAAATGCATAATCCACAAAAAATAGTTGAAATGTTTGAAGAAAACATAGCAGAGTATACTGGTGCTAAGTATGCAGTATCTTGTGATAATTGCACTAATGCTCTTCGCATGTGCTGTGAATATTATAAAGTAGAAGATGTAACCATTCCTGCTAGAACATATCTTTCTGTACCACAATCAATTATGCAGGCGGGAGGTGATGTTCTTTTTGATGATTATGATTGGCAAGGTATTTATCAGCTTGCCCCTTATCCTATTTATGATGCTGCTAAAAGACTTACTTCTGGGATGTATCTAAATGGAACTTTAATGTGTTTATCTTTTGGTATAAAAAAACCTTTGAAAATTGGTAAGGGCGGTATGATCCTTACGGATTCAAAAGATGCTTATGAATTCCTTAAAAAGAAAAGGTGGTCTGGTAGAACTGAAAATGTTCCTATGCATGAAGATCAAATGGAATTCTTAGGGTATAATTCTTACATAACCCCTGAATGGGCGGCTAGAGGTCTTATGTTGTTGGGTGTGTATCCAGAACATGCAGAGGATCAAACTGAAGGATATCCAGATTTAAGGAACTATAAACTTTATGAATAATATAGCACTCATAGTTGATACCCATTCAAATTATTCTGATGTATGGGCACCATGTTTTGGAAGACTTGATCGGTATTGTAATAATATTAAAAAATATGCATTTGTTGATAATAGTACAGGTTTACCAGAAAATATTAATCCTATCATATATGATAATAACCAATCATATCGCAATCAATTTTTAAGCTGTATTAAACAAGTTAAAGAAAAATATATTTTGTATACCAGCGAAGATTATATCTTATACGATTATGTTAACCTAGAAGAGATTGATAATCTATGCGACATATTAGATAATACAGATTATAATTTTGTAAAGTTATTAAAGGGTCACGAACGTGTAACTCCATTTAAATCATATAAAAATTTATTTGAGATAGACAGAAATGATAATAATTTTTTTGCACAGCAGGCAAGTATTTGGAATACTAGAAACTTTGAAAAAATATTCTCAACAGCACCAGAAGAAAATACGAGGATGCAGCATGAGCCAATGGGTTCTGAGATATGTAGAGCTTTAGGATACAAAGGATTACAATATTATTCCGGCACTCCAAAACGTGGCATTATTCATTATGACTCTAGTATATATCCGTATATTGCTACTGCTGTTGTTAAAGGTCTATGGAATTTATCAGAGTATTATATAGAAATGCTGGAAGTATTTCAAGAGTACGGAATTGATCCAAATACCAGAGGGACAAGATGAAAATAGTTGCTAATTGGTCAGATGATGCTGTATGGGGTGTCGTTCCATATATGCATAAAAGTTTAGAACCATTCAATGATGAGAATTCAGATGAAGTCCTTATGAATGGTGCTGCATGGATTTATCATATAAAATATCAATTCAAAGACTATAAAAGAAAATGTTTGCTTGCATTATGGAGTCCATGTGAATTTACATCTCAAACTGGATACTACCATTTTGATCATTATGATTTCTTCACTGATGTTTACTGCGTTTGTCCATTTACCTGTAAGTTTATGAACGAACATTATGGATATGATAAATTTAAATATATACCTTATCCATTTACTAACTATTCTGTTACAGAATTCGGTAACTATGATGCAGATTGTTCATGGATGGGTTCTATTCATGGTCAGGATCATATATCTGCAATAGATACATTAATGCTATTTAATTATAAGTTTATTACGTCACAAAAAAATACATGGATGAAGCATCCTTATGAATTTAATATGTGTACACATGTAGATTTATCACCTGAAGATAAACTTATTGAGCTTAGTAGGTGTAAGTCTTCTCTAAGTTTTAATATGATTTACATGAGTCCTGCATCTAGAAAAAATAATTTTCAGGCATTTGAAAAATTTGAAGAAGGTATTATGCCACAATTTAAAGTTCGCACACATGAAATAACAAGTTCAAAGTCACTTATGTTAGTTAAAAAAGATCCATGGAATTTAGTAGAAGATTTTTATGAATCAGAAAAAGAATTTATTTATTTTAATGACTTTGATGAACTTAAAGAAATACTTACTGATTTGTCCACTAATTTTGATAAATATCATGGTATA
>Ga0208898_1002127_pt1 | contig 12372 bp, 12 predicted proteins | sample VirMetDEL_Mar_4_FD_184513 | JGI IMG/M metagenome (GOLD analysis project Ga0208898, IMG submission 184513) | Aqueous microbial communities from the Delaware River and Bay under freshwater to marine salinity gradient to study organic matter... | ecosystem: Environmental > Aquatic > Marine >...
CCTATTTTCAGCCGTTAATGAGCCAATTTGAATTGCCGATTTTTTAAATTCGGGGTCTTTGTTCACGAGCGCACCAATGTTCTCGGCGGCGGATTTGTGATCAAAATCCCCCCTCCATTTCGTCTGTGCATCCGAACCTTCGGTTAGCGTAGCCACTCCGTTAGCACCGGGACACAGGAGGATAGATTCGCCCGACACAAGCGTGTGGTCGCTGACCTGCAACCCAATTCGTGCCGCCGCCATTTCACGATAATAGTCCCCCTGCCACGCACCCATTTTGAGAATGCGTTGAATGTTGCCGTTTTGTAGGAAAATAGCACCGACATAATCTGTATAATACCGCCTTCGGTATGGCTTGAATGTGGTGAAATTTTGATATTCCTCAGCCACTAATCGTGGTCGCCATGCGTTTCGTGTCACCTTGTCAATGTAGTCTTGACGAGTGCGAATCAATTCTTCAACATGGCTCTTTTTGATACCCCGTTCTTTGCTGTTCGTGATAGCCGACTGATGTTGGATGTAAGCGTTGTTGGCTGTGGTGAATGACTCAGCCCCCTCAGCCGTAGCGATGACATACACTTTGCCACCACTTCCCACCGAAGCGATTGAAGTCACGGTGTAGGTTTTGCCGAGAGCATCAGCATCATCATAGACCAACACCGTGTCGTTGGCGGAATAGCCCCACCGCCGATAATCCACACCGCTGATAGGAAATTTGATGTTTGCACCATCAATCACCGAGTCATCGCTAAGTGCGGTTGGATCGGGCAAAGGCAATTGAAGAAAATCAGCGACATGAGCCACATCGGTATAGACCAAATCATCAGGATAAAGAGGGGCATCGGGGCGATGGCCGGGTGAAAAAGTGCGTGGCATTGACTCTCACCTAACCCATGATGTGACTACCCATGTTAAAGTGCATCGCATCCCCGCACACACCACATTTGGGTGTCCAACAGAAATACAGTGTTCCGCACCCACGGCATCGTGTGCCTGAGCCTATGTTTTGAATGTTTTTACGCTCGTTGCGTTTGATTTCCACCTTTTTGTTGGTGGAGAATTTGTCCATGTTTTTCTTGGAGAACAGGGATTCGCTTTCATCAAATGATGAACCCGAAGCATTAGCAATTTCAGCCATACGCAATTTGCGCCTTCGCTGAATATCAATTGTAGTGTCAAGGTCAATTTCTTGGACTTTCATTCGTGCCATTTTGGTTCACCCCCGTTGGGCGAACCTCATGCACGAGTGCCTGTCACCGTGATATAGACCGTTTCACCCGACAAATCTGTGGAGTCAGGGATTGCCGCCAAAGCACCCACTGCTACATTGGGGTCGGCAGGGTTGCCGTAAGCGAGCAATTTTTTGTTTGTTCGGTCATATTTCCACACATAGCCACCACTATCGGAGTCAATGGTGACGGTTTCAATGGCAGGGACATATTGAGTTAGGTCAAGCGATTCACCCGCCGCAAGCCACGAATTATCAGGAGTGATTTTAAGAGAAGCCGAAATCCTGCTTCCCGAAACTTGATTACGCCCTAATTGCACTACTGTCAAAGCCATGTCGCTCACCCGTTCCTATGTCTATTTCCTATTTAATTATATTCTCAGTTATACACGATGACAACAAAAATTGAACCCGTGTCCGAAGCCCACGCTGTTCCTGTCGTCAATTTGATTTGCACTTTACCACAAACCATACCTGTCCACGGTGCGACTTCATCAACTAATGTAGCCGTTCCCCCACTGCTGAGAGTCTTGGGGGCTTCGGGGGAAGATGAATGCCCACTCACACCTGCACGAACAACAAGAGAATTCGCCTGTTGTGCGGGTGCGGCTTGAATTGCCGCCCCCTCAGCCGTTTGAAATTTGTAGGGGCGTGGAGAGGCGGTGGTGTAGTCAAGGTTGCTGATTTGCTCGTGATAGGATAGTGGCAAAGCCGATCCTGCACCGTCATCTAAATCAGCATAAAGCAATTGAAATGTTCCACCATGCACTTGGGCGTTGGTGTTTGTTGTCAATTTGCTACGGGTTGCGTCAAGGATAATGTTGTTCACTTGGCCGTTAAGCACAACATCAACCGTCACCGTAGTGTTGCCTGACAAATCGTCTTGAGTGAATTCATAGACGAGGCGATTGACACGAGTGCGACCTGCGTATCGTGCTTCACCGTCATAGAGCGTGGCTTTGTATTCGGCCATCACTCGTCACCTCCGCTTGATGCGGAGGCTCTAACGGTTTCAATGATGGTGGATTTGTTTGCACGAGCGTCAATTTCAACGCCATTTGCTTCGCACCATTCAACCATTTTTGCCTTTGTCCATGTTTCATCAAAGGACTCCGATTCTTCTGTGATTTGTGGTGCTTCTTCCACAACAGGCTCAGGGGTTGGCTCAACAGCCTCAGCCATTTGCTTTGTCTTTTCAGCAACGACTGTTTCTTCAAACCCACTTACAGACCACTGAGGGAAGTTATCACCCTTGAATCGTTCAGCCAAGTGGCGAGGGATGTCCTCACGAATGCTTTGCCGACTGAAACCGTATGTCACTCCACCTTCGGTGAATTCCACATAGGGTCTGTCGCCCACATATTGAACGGTGATCGTCAAAAGACGACCCCCAATCAAGCATAAATCAATGCTACGATGCGGTGGGTGTCGCCCGCTGTTCCTGCGGCGGAAGTGAAAGCGACAGTGCTTCCCGATGAACGCACGAGGGTAGGGGCTTCAAAGCCACCGCTTTGGTTCGTGACACTCAACACACTGAGAACACTCGTGCCTGACACACCCGTAATTCCCGTGTCGGTCAAGTCAAAGGTGGTAGCGGCGGATTGTGCCGTCACAACAACATCAACGACCAACAAGTGCATCGCACCTGCGGCGGCGTTTGAACCGATTGGGGATTGAAGCCAATCGGTTGATGTGTTATCCGAACCCGACCACATACGCTGTGAAAGGACGACTGAACTGCTTGCTTCTGTGATATTTACATTTGCCATGTGTATCTCTCCTTGTTTCTCCTATTTAACCTCAACTCAAGTCACGGATTTTACCGCTTGCCTTGAAGAAAGCACAAATCAATTCGCCCATCGTGTGAAACATTCCCATTTGCCCCAAGCGGTTGATACCGAATGGGTCGCCCGTTTCAATACCACTCTCGTGGTAAAGGGTAGGCTTGGCGGTGGTGAACCACAGGTAGTCGGTGTCAAGGAAATAGAGGCGAGAAGAACCGCCCGTTTCCTTGTGAACATCTTTGGAGGGGATGATTGGGACACCGTTGTAGGTGGCGACCATGAAGCCACCCTGAATGCCCGGAACACCCTTCACGCCATTGACACCCGGCACAACACGCTTCATTTCAACGAAGCGTTGTTGGGGTTGTAGCAATTGCTGAATGGTTTCAAGAGTGTCGTAGCCCGTAAGGATGACCTTTGGCTGTCCACCTGCTTCCCACACTTGTCGGAACATTCCGTCAAGGATGTTCAGGGACAATGCACGCTCGGCACTTGATGCACCTGCATCCACTTGAGCGTCATACCACTGAGCCGACCCTGCGGTTTGACCTGCACGAGTGAGCGAATAGATGTTGTGATCCGCTTCAGCACTCACATCGGTGAAGGTGTTGTAGTCCTCCACATAGGAATTGGAGGTGATACGGTCAAGGGACTCAAAGTCGTTCCCTGCGGTGGTATCAATGTCACTCAACAGCATTTGGTTGATGTGTTCGGTGTGGTGCTTTGCCATCTCCATTTTGATGACAGCACGAGCATCACCAAGACCATCATCCTTGTCAGCAAGGAACATGGCGGTTTCGGTGAGGTCAAAGGTGTGAGCCACAGTCTTTGGCTTCGTGCTAACCTCAGCGAAGGTTGGCTTGGTGGTTTCAGGGAGGGTTGCGTTCTCAGGAACACCGCCACCCTTCGTGAAGTCGGGCTTGGCGGTGGTGACACGCCATCCACTCTTCTCCCAAGGCTTCTTGGGGAGAATGCTGAAAGCGTTGAATTCTTGGTTCAATTGCGACCAAACCTTACGACCAAAAATCGCTTGGTAAGTGCCACTCGTTGAAGAAGCGAGAGGTGAATCGGCTTTCAAGAGGTCAGTGCCACTGTAAGCCCATGCGTTCTGTCCTGCACCTGCACCGTAATACAGGCGTTCCATGTCTTCAATTGTTCGGATATATCCTTGACTTCCACTCATTTTCAATCACCTCAAAGGTTTCCTCCAACCATTGAACGCTGGCCCAATTCTTCCAAAGCACGCCATGCGTCAAGTCCATTTCCAAGTGCGGCGTATTCTTCGTGCGTTGGGACACGAACACTGCTCTCGGAAGGCACAGGAACGGCTGACTTTTGGATTTCAGCGTTCTCGGTGCGGAGGGAATTGATTTCAGCCTTCAAGGAGGCAATTTGGGAAGAGAAGTCGTTGGACTTGTGGATTTCCAATGCTCGTTGCGTTTCGGCTTCGTAGCGGTCATTCCACTCCTTTTCCACAAGGGACTTCACAGCCTCTTCGTCACGGATTGAGGCGTAGGCTCGGTAGCCACGCTCAAGGGACTCAGGGGAGAGGTCAGCACCTTTGATGACATTTCCACCCGTTGATTGTGGGTGTCGCATCTGTGGTGCGTTCTTGATGACATATTTGTTGGCACGAGCGTTGCCGAGTGCAGGTCGTGGGGCGAGGGTTGCATCCTCACCACTGCCGTAAAGGTCGCCTTGTCCTCGGTGGTTGTAGCCATGCTCACCATCAACGCCCACCATGTAGGCTTTGCCGAGTCCGAAGTGACCCCGTAGGCCATCCAAATCAACACCCTGCTCGTGTGCGAATTTTTCAAGGGTGTCAATGTAAGCAACCGCCGATTGCTCGGCTTTGCCCAAGTCATCCCCTGTTTCGCACTCGCATTCGGCCATGTTGCATGAACCGCACACCTTTGCGCTCTTTTCCATTTCCAACCCTTTGCTGATTCGGGCAAGGGCATCTCTCACTTCTGTCAAAACATTCGTTTCTTCGTTGCTCATTTCGTTCACATCCATTTTCAATAGGGTGTATCGGGATTCAGGATTGATTCCCTTTTTGCACAGGGTAATTTCGTGCAATTCCATGTCCGTAATTTCCCTGTGGCTTCCATGTTCGGGAGTCGTCTTGTTCACTCGGAACAAGGCTTGTCCACCAATGGAGAATGCTCGCAATTCGCCGTTGCGAATTTGCTTTTGGACTTCACGGGCTTTTTCAATGTCGTTTCGGATTTGACAAACCACGAATAGCCCGTGATCATCAACTTCGGATTTCCAAACCCGCCCTTCGCTATCGGTGTAGGAAGGAAGCACTTGACCCACTTGAATACCGCTGTGAGCCAATTGAACATTACGATAAGATGGGTTGCTCATAAAGCCCCCAAATGCCTTCTTCAATGCACTAACGGGGATTCTGTCGCCCTGCTTGTCCACCATATCAACGGAGGCATACCCGGCAATAACCAAGTCCCCATTGGAGTCGGACTTCAAGATGAAGTCTTGTCCAACAGCCGACCATGTTGCCGTGTTCATTGAACAAGGAAAATTGGGTTATCCTATATGAAGCGTTTGGTTGCTCACATAATAGGCATTTGGTTATCGTCGCCTTCCTGTTCAACGATTACCTCTTTTTCTTCGGCTTGTTCCACATTCGTTTTGCGTGGCACTCTAAATACAGCACGACCACCTTCAATGTCCAATTCGCCTTCAATTTGGTTTCCAACCTTATCCGTTCTCTTGACAGATATGTGCTTCGGCATATTCAACGGTGTTTCATCACTCATTCCGTTAGGGTCAAACATGGGTATGCCTTCGTCATCAACCAAAGAAGTCGGCCCTCGTGGTGAAGTCATCATATCCATTTCACCACCCCATCCGCCACCTGATAGCGAACCGCTGATTCTCGCAAGCGTTGTTCCCTGTTTGGTTTCAATGGTGTCATCATCAATTGCTTCATTGACCGACCATTCGCCTTCTTCTGTTCTTTCAAGGCCATATTCAGCACCATATTGCTCAAGCATATTCTCCGTTAAACCCTTGATTTTGTCAATAAGGCTCTCCGCCGAGAACGCTTTGTCGGCACTAATAATGTGTGATCGTGCGTGGCTCAATATGCTCGCCACTTTATCCTCTTCGCCATTTGGTTCAATCAAAGTGGCTCGTGTGAATGTAAAGGTGTCCTTTGTCACGAATGGTGGTGGATAGAGGGATAACTCCCGCTGACCCATTTTTAGGAGGTGAACACCCACAGAACCCCAAACCCCAATCTGTTTTTCTGCGTGTCGTGCCAAAGGACTGTCAGGTTCAATGCTGATTACATTGAATGCGTTGCCATCCCACTCGCCTTTCACCACCAACGGTGAACGATGACCGGGATATTCTAACAGAATGTTTTCTCCATCGTTTGACACAAACGGCAGGGTTGTGCCTTTTGTCAAACCGTCTTGACTTGGAGTGTATAGCACCCACAAATGATGAGCCTCTTTGCCCTTAGCAAAGGTGGACTGTGCATCACGAATCCACAGGTCGCCACCAATCGCCTCACTATTTTTCAACAAACCCTCTTTGTCCGTAAATTTCGTATCAAGAGGCATAGGGAAGGATATGTTGTCATTGGTATGATACATGGTGCGGAGAATTTGAAGTCTGTCCTCTAACGGATCCATGTGAATGTCCTCACCACGATGCACCAACAAATCCATAGCACGCAGGTGCTTGCCCTTCAAGAAAGCATCAAACACAAAGTCGCCCATCTGTTCACGGACACCTTCTTTCACAATGTCAGGCAATTTGATTTCTTTGCCCTTCTTATCCTTAGCAGTGATTTTGCTTCCCTTCTTTTCAACAAACAAACGCTTCCCTTCGGGTTTCTTTTGAACAACCCAATCCCCTGAAAATCCACGCAATTCATCAATATCATTCAATTTATACACCGTGTGGGCGGGAACGAGTGGCGTTTCAAAAACGCCTGTTGGTTCATAATCATCGGCCTTGAACAAATCACCGCTAATGACGGGAATGTGACCCATGTTGTTTGTGACATAAAGTGCAGGTGCATCCTTTTCTTTTGGTGCGATTGGGCGGTCAGCGTGAGTGGGGTCAATCATCTGTAAATGACCTTCGTGGACTGTTTTTTGCAGGGAATCAAACGGCTTATCCTTCACATCAAAGCGAATGCCGTTTGCATCCTTATCCCACTTCCACGCCAATGTTGCGGGCATTTTGTGACCCCAAGCATCCATATCGCCACTCAAATAGATAGGCGGAGTGGTGGCTTCACTCGTTGGGTGAACAGGACCAACATTGACTTCTTTTGGTGCTAACCCATCCCCAAGCACCATAGGTGCAAGCGTGCGGGTGTTTGGATTTGACCCACGCATCATGTAATAATTTGCCGCCTGAGCCAATTGTTGAACATTCCCACGACTGATGGTGTTCGCCAACACATTCTCATTTGGTGCATTGGTGCTAAACACATCCGAGCCATAGCGTTGCATAACTTCCTTTGCCATTTCTTGCATGACTTGACCCAAATTGGCATCCATTTTTTCATAGTGGTCGTTGTGATAGGTGTGATATTGTTCGTCACCGGGGTGACGCTCTCGTGTTGGGCCGATGCGAGGCATACCCATGTCGCTGTGCGATGAAATAATTCGCCCAAGTGGTTGTTGAGTGAGAGCCAATGAGGGAATTATCATTCGTTTGCCACTCCCCGCCACTTCACTTGGATGCAGGTGTTGTTGATTGGCAACGGTATTCCAAAGACCCCTTCGCCTGTTGAATGAGCGCACACGGGGGTTTTCCGATCCTGCTTCCCAACCACTCCCAATTGCTGATTTGTGTGGATGGTTTTGCATGACAGGGTGATTGATAGTCTGTGGGAAGAATGACGAACCGCTTCCATGAAACGAATCGTCTTGGTCGTTTAGAGGATGGGTTCGGTCTGTCAAATATCCCATTAGTGCTTCGCCAAGCCAACCCTCAAACGCTGTGGGATAGGATTGAGTGAGAGCCGACACCAATGAATTGGCATCACGCCCAACGCCGCCCCAAAATTGATACGGACTCCAATAGTGATGGGTGTGCGATGGTTCAGTCCCACCTTCGTCATTTAACACAAAGGGTGACTTAAAGTGATTCAAGCCTTGACGAACAGGCTCAGGACTCACAGGGCCATGATGATGTGAAGCCCGTTCCCACCATTTTGAAAGCGGAGTCATACGCTCAAACCAATTACGCTTTGCACGATCCCATGATATTCCCGCATCGGCTTTGAAATTGTTTGCTATACGCCTTGCTTCCGGGCTGTCCTCGCCTTCTGTTTGCCCCATCTTTTTGAGCAATTCCATGAAAGCGTGTCGTTGCTCAGGCGTTTGCCACTCAGTCCCAAACAGGTATGAAAGCAAACCAAGACGGCTTGTGTTTTTTGCCACCATTCCGCCTTTTTGCTGAACATTTGCACCCCATTGGCGTGCTTTCATTTCACGATATTCCTCGTCACTCAAAAATGAATTTCGGTCATTACGGTCTTGTTGATACAAGTCCATCATGCTCTCGTTTGGGCGACCAAGCAAATCCTCGTATTCAAAGGGAACAATGTCACGCCTCTCCATTTCCTGCATGGCATGAAGCATATTGTGTCCATCCTCATCCTCTTGAATCATTTCAAACAAATGCTCAATGAAGTGAGGGTCGCCCCATTGTGAACCATGTAGCAAAGGCATGACGCAGTTATCCCAAGACAACGGATGGCGTTTGCCGAATGGGTTTTCTTCATGTGCCTTCGGCCAATCCTCAGCATAATTCGTGCTAAATCGCCGTTGCCCTGCAACATAATCATCATAGCCATCGGGCAAATTGAGGTTTGAAAGAATGCTCGGCTTGTCCAAATCCTGCATTCTGTATGGTGGTTGTTCCGTAGCCATTGGCATCATAGCCATGAGTGCGGAATCCTCCTTCTCAATGACTTTACCGTCAGCATAGAATTCCTCGCACGCTTTGAGGTAAAGCGTGGAGTCAAAATTAGGATTGGTGTGAAAAGAAACCAAAGCATCGGTTCGGATGCGAATGAATTCTTCACGGTTCACGGTATCACCTCATTGGTGATTACCGATTTTCTCAATGAGGAATGCGATTTCATTGAGCAATCCTGAGTCACCACCCATTTTGTGCAGTGTGGCTAAGGAATCCTCAATGGGTGCGAGGTTTGGCCCGCCTTTCCTGTCGCCACCATCAACCAAATTCATGTGCAGGGTGCTTCCGTTTTCGTCATATCCCGTCTTAGCGAAAGCAAAAATTTTCGCTGTTTCACTGATTGGTGACGAAGCAGGGGCTTTTTCTGTGTAAAACGGGATAGTGCCGTTGGTTTGATACGGCTTGGCTTCAACGGGCGTTCCACCTGAATAGTCAATGAATTGTGGTGAAATGTTTTCAACGCCACTTTCTTGTTGATATTTAGCGATTATTTCCGAAGTCAAGTCAGCCTTGTTCACTTTTTTGTCGTAATTGCGCTGTGCTTTGTCCCTATCGCCATCACCCATGATGTCAGCAAAAACCTTCTCGTTGTGTTCATCATCAGAATCGGATTCTTCTTTGTCTTTGATTTTATCCGAAATAAACGGGTTTGGTGCTGATGCACCGCCCACATTCATGTCGGTTTTCATGCTGTGACGAGGCTTGTTTGTTCCACCCGTTGATGACGAAACAGGGGCATCGCCTTTCTTGACTTCTTTGAATGGGATTTTCTTATCGCCACGATCAGACTTGTAATCGCCTGTTTCTTTGCCTTTCTTGGAGGCTTCAATTTTTTCACCAACGGCTTTTTCCCAACCCGACAATTTGCCGTCTTTGTCACGGTCAGCCAAATGGGGTTTTTCCAAAGTCGCCTTTTCCAATTCCTTAACCAAAGCCAACAATTCTCCGTGTGGAGTCTTTGCGGGTTCGTGCCATCGTGGTTGCATTTTCATCACCTGTAATTCCTGCTTGAAGGGCTAATTTTTGGAGGCATCGCCGCCTCCATTGATTGCCACATTCGCAATTCCTCATCAACACTACGCTTTTCAATCATAGCACCGTCACCCGAATTGAAAGCGGAAGTGAAAGAACCACCATCGCCCAATTCCCTGTTGAGAGGGTCATAGACTTCATCAGCCATAGGAGTGATAGCCCGTAGCCAACCTGCCTTTCGCATCATGGTAGCCGGGTCATCCATAGCCTTGGTGAGCATAGCATTTTCGGATTTTAGTGAGGTGATTTCGGCACGAAGGCTTTTCACCTCAGCGACCAATTCTTTAAGCAAATCAGCGGTTGCTTCCCCAACGGACAATTCCTCACTCATCACATACCACCCATCATTGGTCCGGGCATCGGCATACCGCCCGGTGGCATTCCCGCAGGGCCGGGTGCGGGCATATTCATCAGCGAGGATAAGTCGGGCATACCTCCGCCCATTTCAGCACCCGGTGTGTGTTGAACCATAGCGGAGTCCTTCAAACGAATGACTTCACACATATTGCGAATGTCCTCAACACGGCTTCGCAAAGCCATCATGGAGTTAGCGTGTCCGAGAACGGTATCACCGTCAAGGTTTTCGGAATATCGGGATTGACCGATTGTTCCAATGTGTGCCGTAATGTCGGTGGCAAGATCGGTGAGGCGTTGCTCAAAATCGGATAGGGCTTCTTTGCTTGAAGCATAAACCTTGCCCGATTGGGTGAGTGCATCCATTTCCTTTGGTGTTGGCGCACCCATTGACTCAGGTGGAGTCGGTGCGGGTGCGGGAGGTGAAACCTGTGCGGGCATTTGTGCCTGTTGTCCTGTTGGGTCGCCATCCTGTTTTCGCAACATCATGCTCTCACGCATAGCGACCACTCTCATGCGGTCAGCGATTGATGGTGAAGCACGATACATTTGAATCAGTCCTGTTGTGGTCGCCAAAAGGTTGAGGAACGCCCATATCGGGACACTCCAAGAACGGTTGCCCCCTCAGTGCCGTCATAGTCGCTCACGGTGTTGCGGTGTTGGGACACATTACCGAGAACACGCCCATCGCCCTGAACACCACCCTCATCGCTCTTGGCGATTTGTGCCGTAGCCATGAAAGACTTGTGCAAATCCAAATCACGCTCAAGGATAGCGAGAGCATTTTTTGCCTCATTGATGTGCTTGGCAACATCATCGGTATTGTTGTGTGCGATTGCCTGTTGCATGGCTTCCATGCTCGCCAAAGCGCGCCTCGCCATAGGATCCATTTTCGTAATCAGTCCAAAATCAAGAAAGCCTTCCGTCATCTCAATCAACCCTCCCCACACGCTTCACACAAATGAATGTTTTCATAAACCTAACCTCCGATTGAGGTTATTCAATTTCTCATCAACATTGGATTCGGCAGGGCTTCTTTCGCTTCGCCTGTCTTGAACGGTTTGGCTCATGTGATGCTCTCCGTCAAAACGATTTACACGCTCAGGGCTTCTGCCACCACTTCTCCGTGAGTGCAAATTCAATTGTGATTTGCCCCGTGTTCTCAATGGTCGCAAATCTGTTCCATGAGTGGTTGTCATAGCCGAAGGTATGGGGCGAGAGCCGTGAATGTCATCCTCAACATTCCGTTTCCAAATATCATCTATCGTTGGTGGTAAAATGTGGGATTTAGCCATCGCACCTCCGCCTTGTTGCGGTGGCGCACCTTCGGGCGGTGGGCCTGTTTGCGGAGGTGGTGGTGGTGCTTCTTTGTAATCAAAGTGAAGGAAACCACCGTCATCACGCAATTGAGCATCATAGCCCGCTTGTTTCATTTGCATCATGTTGCGGATAGCCATTTCATCCCTTCGCATAGCCATGATTTCATCCTCTTCTTCATGTGGATTGAGAGTGATTTTCCATTCGCTAATTTGAAGGGCTTCAAGCAATAGAGGGAATAGACGGTTATTATACAGGTTTTGACTTGAAGCCAAAGCCCGATTGGTGACGACAATTTGCATACCTTCGTTGTTCAAGCCTCCACCCGACACATCGTTCATAAACACATTTGACACACCGTAAAACGACGAAATGCGTTGCCGAATGTCGTCTTTGATCGGAATGTATTGTAATTCCTCAAGGGTGTCCATCATACGCACATATTCAAGACCACCACGACCTGTTTCTGTTTCAACACCAACCGTAGGAATGTATTGTGGGTCACGCTCAAGGTGTTCCTGAATGTTGCGTGCGGTTCGTTCAACGGTTTCAAGGTTAGACGATTTAATTACCATCACACCTCTCGGCATTCGCCTCTTTTGGTAAGCCGAATAAACATAATTGTCCATCGCAATCAGCGTGTTCACTTGTCGCCATAGTGTAGCAACGGGCGAGCGACCATACAAT
>Ga0208898_1002128_pt1 | contig 12366 bp, 25 predicted proteins | sample VirMetDEL_Mar_4_FD_184513 | JGI IMG/M metagenome (GOLD analysis project Ga0208898, IMG submission 184513) | Aqueous microbial communities from the Delaware River and Bay under freshwater to marine salinity gradient to study organic matter... | ecosystem: Environmental > Aquatic > Marine >...
GTGTTGCTCTAAGGCTATATGGTCATTTACCCCACTCCCTAATAAAGCCAAGGGGCGTACAGGGGGGGCACTTGCCTATGTTTGTGCGGATGTGTGTAGAACAAATGTTTGAAACAAATGTGCTAACTCCCTGACAGGTGGGTTAGTGGTGGTGGCGGTGGGGGGATACCCCCCCCTCCTCCTCCTCCTAAGTTATTTTTTTGTTTCCTTTTGACTGGTTGCAGAAGGAGTGAGTGAGTGCCAGGGGTGAGTCAGGATTTCCAGCAATGATGTGATCTGCTTGACCTGTGCCTGCAGGTACTATCTCCCCACACAGGTAACAGATGCCCCCCCTGGTTTTTAACAACATGGCTTGCTTTCTATATTTGTAGTCATAGAGGGTGGCCTTTTTCATTTGCCTTACAGGGTCAGCGTCACGCACTCTGTCACGCTGCCGTTCTTTCTTCAGGTGACAGGTTCTGCAGGTTGCATCAGGTGACAGTTGCCCACACACTATGCAGGGTTTCTGGAACTTCACCAGTCGTTCTCTCTACGTCTCTGGAGTGTCCAGGCCCCTTGGGTGTAATCGTTTAGGCGTTGCTTCATCTGGAAGTAGGCACGATTGTTAGGGAAGGTCCTGTTGTTGCTGAACCGGTAAGCAGAGTCTGAGTGGATGGTGCTGGAGTTGTCGTGACCTGTCTTGATGTTCAGCAGGGTGATGGGGATTCCATGATGTTCTACGCGGCGCTGGTAATCGTTGTCCTCACAAAAGGCAGGATAGATCCCCTCATCGAACAGGCCCACAGTCTTGACAACCTCCTCACCAATAGCGAAGGTGTGCCAGTAAGGGAAGTCAGCAACCAAGGTGAGCTCATGAGGGGAAGCCCACGCAAGCTTCTCCAACTGTCCAGGCTCAAACCACATGTCATTACTTGCGAAGGTCCACCGGTTGTCTAACGGGAAGAGTTTGATACCCAGATTCCATGACCCTGCCACACCCAGATTGGATGGCATAGGTAGGTAGGTTGTCATATCTACGCACGCTGGGACATACACCTCCAGATCCTCATCCACCTTGGCTGCACCGTTGTCAATGATGAGCAGGTGAGCAATGGGGTAGTCAATGCTTTGCAACATCCTCTCCAGTAGGTCATACCGGTTCAGGACAGGGATGATGAGGTTAGGGATCATGAGACACCCTTGAAAGTGTGGCCCTCTAAGTTCAGGTTGATGAAGGGGTTTAGTGAGTGGATTTTCACGGGATAGTTTGCCTCCAGATAATCCTTCATGAGCTTATGGTGTTTGTTATAAAGCGCGTGAGGGTAGGCAACAATGCCTTTTGGATATTTATCCACGTTGTCAGCATCGTCAATGAAGCCACAGTCAGCACCTACTAGCATGATGTAGCTGGCCCCTAGGTGTGCTGCTAAGTGCATTGCACCGTGGAGGCTGGAGGAACCGTAGGCTATCTGGTCTAACCCTGGTTTGTGGGATGTGATGGGATTCCACGCGGATCCTGGGGGTTTGTCGTACTGTGTGGGTGCGAGCACCAGGTGGTGAGGTTGCTCATCCTGCCACAAGCTCTGAGTGATTGTGTCGTGCTCGATAGTGACAACACAGGAGCTGTCAGCAAGCAGGGACTCAGCATTGTGGTGATAGTGGCTGAAAGCGTAGTGAGGGTGTATGCCTAGAGCTCTGGCACTGAAGTTAGTGGAGACAGTCACTTTGTCATTGAAGAAAGCACCGTCAATGTAGTTCAGGGAGGCACCTGACCCTAACACCCACAGGGTTTCACCGTCATGCAACCCCTCAAGCTCACTCCACTCCACGATTGCCCCTTTCAAAGTAAACCCACGCTTGAATCACATTCAGGAAGTCCCTGATGCTCAAATCCTTCATACGCTCAAAGTCTGCCTCACTGAAAGCCATCTCCGCTGCATCGAACAGCAGGAGCAGGTCTGACCCATCCTGATCTAACTGTGCCTGCTTCAAATCCATCAGCAACTGCACCGGCAGAGTAAAAAAGTTCTTCGCAATCGCCCTGAACTCTCCTGAGACAACCTCAACCGGTGGCAGATCCTGTGAATATATGGAAGCCATAATCCGGTCAAACTCCTGCTCATCGGTCATAACAGCTCAACCTTACCCCTGAAAGGCACACCCTTCTCCAGCTCGAAACAGGTCACTGCTGGTGTGGAGTCACCGCCGGCCCCCTGGGTTCTGGTGTACCAGTCTGAACCGTTATCCATGGTGGATGCTTGGACCCACCATCTCTCCCTGCCCTCAGTGCCAGAGAACTGTTCCACGCGGTGATGGTGGAAGTGACCTGACACCATGAGTGTGGCTGCTGCTAAGTAACTGTCATTGAACACAGCTTTGGACCAGAAACCCTGGAAAGCATCAGGGCGTGAAACCTGGTGGCCATGAATAGCCCCTAGGATGTGTGAGCCGTCATCGAACACATCAAACGCGAAACCCTCCTCATGAGGTTGTGGGACCAACCATCGTTCCACAGGGAGCCCCACCTCTGTAGCGAGCCTTCTAATCTGTTGCAGGATGACAACACCCCAATCGTCTGTGCCTGGTCTCCCCACCGCTGCCTTATTCACTCTAAATTGGCAATGGTTAGAAGCGACTGAGCCGTAAGTGAGAGGAGCGTATTTGGCACACAGTTTGATGAGATCCCAGATGAGTGCTGCAGCTAAGTCAGTCTGTTGCATAGGTGACAGGGTGTTTGTGATGAGCTGGTCCATGTCAGCCTTATTGTTCACACCCTCAATGATGTCCCCCATGTCAAGGATGATGATGTGGTCAAAGTTGCCGGTTTTCAGTCTCTGCTCAATCCGGTCATAGCTTTTATGGATCCTCTGAATAGACTCCTCATGACCACCGCGACTCCCACCCTTACCAATCTGGAAATCTGCAGGGCATATCACAAAGGTTCTGGAGTTGGGCTTTTTCTGCTTGGGGGGTTTCGCCTTAGTGCGTTTCGCCTCAGCGTACAAAGTAGGCAAATGGATGCCGGCCAGTTTCTTACGGAAATGGAACCGGTACGCGGTCAGCCACTCCCCATCCCAGCGCTGCCATTGAGACGTTCTAGGTGTCCCCACAATCTCATATTCATCAGGTGAGTAACCGCGCTCCTCCAGGAACTCATCAAAGTTAGGAGCCTCAGGGAGCCCTTCAGTGGTCGCTGTCCCCTCAGTACCGTCAAACTCTAAACCTGGTCTGAAGTGGGAAGGTGCTTGCACTTTCTTCGCCGGCTCCAGGTCCTCTAGCACGAGCACTCCCTATTCCGGTGTTTCCTAATCGGCTTCTCAGTGATAACGAAACCGCGCTGCGATAAGGCACGCCCCAAAGCGTTACCAGACCAAGCCTCATGATTAGCGAGCGCCTTCTCTAGGATGGCCCTGTCACTGTCGTTCAGTTCTTCCAGAATGGTCCTCACTTTGCACGAGGTCCTCCTCACTGGAGGCATCATATCCTCAAGCATAGTTTCCACCTTTCCTTGAGACTGTTAGGAGTCTAACCCCTCACCACCCAGAATGGGGGTAACTTTCACTGTAGCTCCAGGGTCGCGTGTGTCTGCATAACACTTCCAAGCCGTCACATGCACAACCTGATCGTCATCCACCCACACACCAGCATCAGTGAGACCGTCACAAACACCGCGCACCAGTTTGTCCAAGTCAGGAGGTTTGATAGGCCAAGGGCGTTTCTCCCTGGAGATTGTGGCAGGGCGTTCAATGTAGAAAGTCACCTCAAGATGCACAGGATCCGCGACAGTCTCCCAGCCCTCATCCTGCATGATTGCGAGTGCTGCAGTAGTAATCTCTTTGCGCCATGCAGGTAGATACTTTGAGGCTTCGATGAACCTGCCACCCTGAGCCCTGTTACCCCCCACATAGCGTTTAGAGCCCTGTGGAGCCGGTCTACCATAAACATCAAAAGTTAGGCTCACCTAACCAGTCTACCTGGGCAAACAGAAACCCCCTCCTAAGAGGGGGCCTGTCTGTGTTTTCTTACTCGTAAGACAGGAAGCAGGTTGAACACACGATGATGTCCTCTATAGGCCAGCCAGCGTTGTCTGCGCCACACTCGTCACACTGGATTGAGATAGTTTTGAAGGTTTGCATTTTGGTGTTCCTCTCTTGGTTGATGTCTCTAGTGTATACCACTACATACACAATGCAAGCCCAAAGAGAAACTTTTTTTGACTATTTTTTTGGCTTCACCAAGTTCAAAAAAGCCAAGATATACAGGAGCGCTGAGGCAACAAACCCAAACGCCTGCAAAATGCCATCAGCCTCCCCAGCCAAGAACAAATACAAGGTAGCGAGCCCAGCCAAAACCGCGAAACCAGACCACCTCATCAGAACGGGGCACTCTCAGTGATCGGCTTATTAGGGTTCACAGTAGGCCACACCTCAGTAAGCGCAGCCTCATTCACCTTGTCACTCACAGGCACAATGCTCTCAGCACGCACCTTCACCGCTGACCCAGTAGATCCATCACGCTTCTGGAAAGTATTAGTGCCCACAATCCGGCCTGTCACCTTCACCTGCCTCACACCCTCCAGAGGGGTTTTCCCATCAGTGGTCACATCATAAACAGTCTTATCCACTGTCTCCCATGTCCCTTCAGGGGTTTTCTTTCGCACATCTACGGAAACTTTCAACGCTGTGCCCCAGTCAAACTCGCGCACATCATTCAGCCACCCAGTGAGCTCAATCAGAGCCTCATTCTTAATCATTCTTTTCCCTTTCTATATGTGATGGATTGACACAATCAGTATGACCGCAACGCCTGACACCAGGGAGGATAGGTTTCCCATTCTCATCCACCGGTGTGATGTCATCAGCTGCGAACCCACCATGCCATGGGAGACATTTGCCGCGCTTGGTGTGGACTGTCTGAACTTTCTTAGCCCTACAGGAGGCACAGAGAATAGTTTTCTGCCTACTCGAAGAGAGCTCCCACTCAAACCCACACCGTTCACACTGAATCACCTGCACTCAGAGACCGCCTAGCAATCTCAAGCTGTTGATCAGTGAACTCATAAGCCGTAACTTTACCGGCTTTCTTTCCCCCACGCACTAGGGCGCTCCGCTTCTCTTTCTCCACAGCACACTCCTCTGTGTGCCTATAGGTCTCAATTTCTGAGGCTGTTTCCATGCGAAGTCTCAGCGCGTTCTCTTTAGCCCAATACTCTGCAGCCTTAGCGCTCAGTTTGTTATGCAACTGGAGCTGGTAGGGATGGGAGAAGCGTTCTGTCTCCAGCACGCCCAAATCAATGCTCATTTCTTCTGCCCAGAAGTTGTCAGTGTAATTGCTCATATTTCCCTCATCTCTTGGATTGGAATTAGAAACACAGCCTCCATGTCATGCTCCCCAGGCCCCCACCGGTCATTCTCCCCACCCTCACCCAGCCACTCAGGTTTCACATCACACACATCAATAAACCTAGTTACACCGTCAGCCCAGCGCACCACAAAGAAAGCCGGTGCAGTCTCGCTGTGAGAGATGAGATGCCTGAACTTCCTATCCACGTTCATGAATACTGTGGGGTATTGCGTGGAGGTACAGTTACGCTGCTTCACCTCAACCCACGCCACCAGCTCACCAGCACGCTCAGCAAAAAAATCCACATGATAGAACTGAGGCAAATGATGAAGGGTGCAATCCCATGCCTGCTCTAGGTCAGCCTTCAGGAGGTTCTCGCGTGCAATGTTCTCAGGAGTGTTGCGATCATCAGGGACCTGCTCAGGACCGTTATCCACCATGGCCACCAATATACACACAGATGAGGGAAATCATTTGCAACCAAACTCCCCAGCCCTACACTCAAAATGCTCCCCCAAATCATGCATCTGTTTCACCCAAGCACGCGCATCAGGGATCTCCGCCGGAGGCTTCAAGAACCTATCAGCCCCAGAAGGTTGCTTAGGAGGATAAGGATCATCACCCCACCGTTCCCCATTCAGCCAAGTAGCAGCCCTAGGGATGAACTGAGGGTCAGGCAGATTAGGGTCAGAGGCCAAACACCTAACCCCAGCCATCACCACATCAAGCCCATGCCGGCCCACAGCCTTCTCAAAAGCTTTCTGAGCTTCACCCTTCCCCAGCTTCCTAGGGTAGATCTCCCAGAACTCATCAAAAGCAATAACGGTTTCTTTAGTTTGTTCTTCTCTCTCAATAGTGTTCTTCTGGATAGTGTTCTTTGTGGGTCTGTCACCCGTGGGCGGTTTACCGGTACGCGGTTCAGCGGTACGCGGTAAAGGGTCCCTAGTTATGTAGTCATAACTTGTCATGCGCCCCTTCTCATCCTTACCCTGCTTCTCAGAGCGCTCCAGATATTCCAGGCTGATGAGCTCCTCAATGATGCGGCGCACTTTCTGTTTGCCAATACCGTTCTGAGCAGAGATAGACCTGATGGATAAGTTCCACCCTGGTCTGTGGCTCATGATCTGAGCGAGTAATCCGCGAGCCTCCAAGCTCAAGCGGTCATCCCTCAGCCAGTCATTAGGGATTTGTGCGAAGTGGTCATCGAAGGCGTGATGCCCTCTGATTAGTGGCATTGTTTGTCCTTGTCTACCGGCTTTGTCCTGGTAGTCTGGACTTAGCCGATGCTTACTCATCGGTTTCTGTGAGGGTCAGTCTGTGATGGGCTGGCCCTCACTCTATTGTACTACTTCAGAACGCCTGGTCTTTCCAGTGAGACTCCACCTTACCCCCATCAGGCAGAAGATACCACCAGCCACCCATACGGTCAAAAACAGGATGCTCCAAAGACTCCCACACCGGTAGCTTGTGCCCCCACCCACGCGCCGTAGCAGCCAGCTCAGCGTTACTTTCCATGTCCCCATTCCAGCGACTACAGACCATCATCAGGTTATCTGGGGTGTCGAGCAGTTTAGATCCGCCCATCCCACGGTTGATTCTGTGATGAGGAACCAGGTCCTCCTCCACACCGCAATGCCAGCAGTGAGAGTCTCGCTCCTGCACGAGCTTCAACACCTTCTTAGGGACCGCCATGACCCCTAGCCTATAATGAGGGAGGGCCTGGATGGTTTCGACTGGCACAGAAACCGCGCACGCGACTGTGTTAGGACCTGGGTTCGATTCCCAGCAGGTCCACGACTAGAAACCTAACCGCGGACATCCTCCCTGGTAAGACCCTTATCCACATTTTTATATAAACAGTTATATAATACCTGTGCCGTATTCCAGGAAGATAGCTGAGCAATAAATGTTGCCCTAATCCCAGGTTAGCAACACTTAGGAGGGTAGGTGAGGGTAAGGGATTTTCCTTACTTATCGTCAGAATCCGATAGGGGTGTCTTATCGTTATCGCGCGATGGCTCGAAGTCCTCCAACCATTCCAAGAACTCCTCAGGGGTCATCACCGCTGTCACAGTTTCATCTCAGCCTGGAGAATCTTGGCAGCCGTAGCCAACGCCATCAGCTCAGACTCAATAGATCGCATCTTCGTGCGAATCCGGTTCACCCTAGCCTTAGCAAGGTCACGGTCAAACCGTATGTCAGCACACTCAAGCTTCGCCCTAGCCTGCCGTTCAGCCACTGAGCCCGTGGCATCCAGGAACTGTTGCGCCTCACACCTATCCAAATCACTCTCAAACTGTGCCAGGTCAGACTCAGCCTCAAACAGAGCCTCAACACCCTTACGATTAGTCTGAGTAAGCTCTACGAGATCCTTCGCTATCTGTGATGGAATCACAAACACTCACCAACCTTCTGCACAACTCATCCTTCCAGAACTCACTTAGCAGCAGATCGTTTGCCCTTTGTGCCTCCAGGTACGCTTGGCTCAGCTCGCTCACTGAGGCCAGCAGGGGAGAGTGCCGTTGCATGAGCTTTCAGTTTCTCCAGTACATCAGGGGATGCACCCTGTTTGGATGCTTCCGCCCATAGTACTCTCAACTGGTCCACATTCTGCAGTTTCTCAGCCTCAGCAAGCCAGTCAATCTGCTTGGCTTTTTCCTCGAAGCGTGCAACTTTCTCCATCTCCTCACGCGAGGTGCGCTTATTCCCTGAATACCCAGCGTTAGCGAGCGCCCTACCAATAGCTGAGGTCTCACAGTTCTCCAAAGCAGAGGACTGGTTAGCCATCCCAGTGCCGTCAATCTCGAAAGCGTAACCTGTGGCCTTAGGGCAGCCACGCTCCACATCCTCACCGTTCAGAAACACTATGGCTTTGATCACCCAGATTTTCTCCTGCCGGTACTCAGGCACAGTCTCATTCTCTGTCAGGATCCTGCCATCAGGGTTGTCAGTGTAGAACCGCTTGAGCCGTTCCTCCACCGTCTCATAATCTGCCAAGTTGAACCTAGCCATCTTTCCACCTTTCCTCATTCACATAGTCAGTAATGATTTTGCCAGCGAGCACTGACACAGACACCTGCTTAGCCTTAGCCAAAGCGGCGAGCTTCTGATACAGCTCATCAGGTATCTGCACTGTAACGAAAACAGACACACCCTCCATCAGCGCTTCCCCACTTTCTGAGCCAGAATCTTAGACTCCAGTTTGTAGTAGTCCTTCCAAAGGTCAGGCTTCTGTGTGGCACGCAAATCCGCCACATACTTATCAGCGACCCTCAACAAGTTCACATCTTTCCTATCCAAGGTAGATCCTTTCCCACAGCCTCGCAGCGGTTGCCTTGAGGTCATCTATCATTTGCTCATCACGATAAACCCATTGAGTCTCTGGTTCAAACCAGGCAGGCGCAAACACATCGTCTACTTGAATCCTGAGCATCCACACAAACAGGCACTTCTCTGCCCCTGTCACATGAAGCTGCCACTGCATTTGCCTCCTGTACTGCAAAGGTATTGACTTCCAGTCTTGCCCTGTGGTCTTTATCTCCGCAATCACACTGTGATCAAGGGAGAGACCGTCAGGTGTAGCAAGATGCCAAGGGCTTTCAGCGTTAGCCAGGAGCCAATCATTAGGGAGAATCCCATGCTTCTCATGCACAAACTTAGCTAACACAGGCTCCATGTCCCTACCAAAAGCCATGTAAGGGTTATCGTGCTCCACAAACTCCTCATGCCAATCCCTGACACACTGTTCAAACCCTGCAGGGGTAGAAGCCTTAGCAACCTGTGTAGCCGTCACACCCTCCCTGCGAGCACGCAACCAGTCAGCCTCGAACAGTTGCTTAGAAGCAATAAACTGGTTAGGACCCAACATTGTGCATCCTATTCCAGCGAGCTCTCGCAATCTCCAGGGCCTCATCAATGACAACCTGAGCTTCACGCAACTTAGCTGCCTTCAGTTGCTCCCAAGCGGTCTGCCAGATTGCACCGTTGTCAGAGTAAGCAGCAATCCACTCCTCAACCATGAGGTCAGCGAGCTTTTCAGCCTCACTACGCTGTCCCATAACTGTCCACCTTTCTTATAGTCTTAGGTTATGACCCACCACAGACACTACTCAAACCTGATGGCCGCCGTAGACACTGTGGGCAGGACCCCCTGTATGGATTGCCCTGAGGTGTTCTTCCCTGAGGACTTCCCTGACAAACACACCAGGGAGTACGCGATCAAACTTGCGCGTGCGCTGTGTGATGAGTGCCCCATCAAGGATGCGTGCTTCATGTACGCGACTGAGAATGATGAGCGTTATGGGGTGTGGGCTGGGACTCTCCCCGCTGAGCGTTAGCCACCGCGCAACCAGAAGTAGCAGGGCTCACAACACCAGCCAACATCCTCAAGGTGTCTGGTCTGGGAGTCGCAATCTCTTGACTGGTTTATTTCACACCGGTGCATCAGCCATCCTCCCCTTCATCATCCAGAGACTGGTAATGGTTCAGTGCGTTTAGAGCACGCCGCAACACCTGAGCCTGCTTCATAGTCAAACACACTGTCCCAGGCTCCTCCATCTGAAACACATCATCCTTTAGGCGCACGATTACCTCACGCCCATCCACCTGCACATCCATCATGTTGTAACCACCTCAATCTCGATACTTGACCGCAACCATTTAGCCACAGTCCTCCTATTCACATCAAACATGTCAGCAATGTCTGTTGTGCTCATCCCCAAGTGTTCGAGGCGTTTCGCACGCATTTGGCAGCGAGCCTGCAACTGAGAAGCCACCATGATTGTGTACTCCAGTTCATGAGTCAGAGCGCGTGTCTCCTCCCTAGTCAGAACATGAAGTCTCTGCTCATCGTTCTGATCAGAGAGCTTCTGCATCAGCTCAGGGGTAATATCCTGCAGTGTTACTTTCATGCCAGTCCTTTCACTCTCAGCATTGCCAAACCAGACAGAACAGCCATACCTGCCATCACATAGGAGTCAGTGTTACGCCCAATCAGGGCAACCAGGACACCTACAGTTATGAACGCTAACCCTGTCCTCACAATGCCACCACCAAAAAGGCAACACCTGTCACAAGTGCAACACCAACCAGTGACAACATCAGCGCACACCGGTAACTCACGCGCTTAGGTTCACGCAGATCCCTCCGCTTCACCACGGGAACCTGCAAAGCCACATGCTCGCTTGCAGGCTTAGGACTGAACCGCGTGTTGTCCCACACCGTGAGAGCCTTCTGGAAGAAAGCCTCATCAGTGAGGATCGCACGCATTAGTTCAGCAGGCAGCTGGTCAAAGTGTGCTCGATACCACGCCACAGTGTCAGCGAGCTCTTTGTTATGAGAGGTCATTGCAAGGTGCATGGCCTCCTGGAACTGCACATCTATTTGCTTCATAGCACCCATTTTGTTTTCCACCTTTCTTTGGGTTACTCAGGAGTGTAGCGGTATCCACAGAGAAAGTGCAACACATTTCTGTATCGGCGTGTATAGTGGTGCTCATGATTATTCCAGGGAACTACGATTTAGCCGATCAAACACTAGAGCAACTCGCTGACCTCAGGGCATGGCAGCTCGTTCGTGTAGAAAAGGTCACAGCAGAGCTCAGAAGCCGTGTCAGGGACCAATACCGCGAAGGGACAAAGCTCAGCACCCTAGCGAAAAAAGCAGGCGTCACAAGGCGCACAGTTTATTCCTGGCTTAGCGAATGACACCTGGCAGACCTCGCACCATAAGCGATAACAAATCAGTGCAAGCCAGTTTCTCTCTATCGCTCGAAGAATATGCTGCAATGAAAACAGAAGCAAAGAAAGCAGGCATGAGTCTCAGCGCTTGGCTTCGAGCACAGGTCACAAAATAGAAGAACCCCCCAGCAGGTGGAAGAAGCTGAGGGGTTCATTCAAGAGAGGCATGATGCCTACTCAAAGTGTATCACTGGCAAGAGTCGCAAGCGAGCAGGTCCATAGGATCTACAGGGACAGCGTAGCCGTCAAGGTTCTCCACCAGGTCTGCCATTACTGTGCAGCCTTATCGTAGGTGAGCACCGAAGTGAGTAGGGACATCACCCCAGCGAGAGCTGACACAGACAACACCTGCACCCAGTCCACATCCAGGATGCCTGCAGCTGTTACACCGATTGTTGCGAGTGCAACCTGAGCGCAAGTTTTCACCGCACGCTCAAGCGAGTAGTCAAAATAGTTCTTCAGTTTATCCATCAGGGTTTTCTCCTTTATGTAGTGACTTATCTTCCCACACAGCACCGAAAATGTAGCTCGTGAGAATCAGGGTAATCAACGCTACACCACCAGTCACCAGGTCGCTGATGTCTGTGATGTTGCCGGTGAGTGCAGCAATGGTGGAGCCGATGAGCATGAAAGCGCCAATGATGAACGATGCCAGGATGTAGCGCCGCCGATTTTTCCAGGAGGGTTTAGCCATGATGTACCTCAGTCCTTTCAGGTAGGCATCTATCGCACGCCGGATCACAGTCACAACATCCTCTCACGCGGTCATCACCGCTACTAACGGGCTGACGATTGCGGCCAGGAAGCCGAAGATTCCAATGACCTGCCACATGCGTTGCTCCAATTTCCTGATGCGGTTTTCGTGGTCCTCAACTTTGCTTTCCTGTGTTGGCAATGATGAGGCGATTTGTTCCAGCAGTTTTCCTTGGCGCTGGACTTCCAGGTAAATGTCGCGCATTGACACCTTCACCGTTGTTGTGTCGTTGTGTTCCTCAGTCACTTGGCTGCCCTCCGAATCCGGTTGAATCCGCGAGCGAGTGCTGCAGAGGGTTTCCATTTTGGTTTGGGTCGTACCGGTTCAGGTTTGTTTATGGGGACACCTGGTGGGAGGGGTTTTGGGATTTCCACAGGCTCAGGCTTGACCGGCTCTGGCTCTGGAGTTTCTTCCGCCTCGAGGTAAGGCATGGGATCTACCGTGTCACCCCAGCGTGCTGAGCGCCTGACCTCGAAGTGTAGGTGTGGGCCGGTGCTCGCGCCCGTGTTCCCTGAGTAGGCGATAAGTTCACCGCGCTCCACCCGTGTCCCC
>Ga0208898_1002130_pt1 | contig 12357 bp, 9 predicted proteins | sample VirMetDEL_Mar_4_FD_184513 | JGI IMG/M metagenome (GOLD analysis project Ga0208898, IMG submission 184513) | Aqueous microbial communities from the Delaware River and Bay under freshwater to marine salinity gradient to study organic matter... | ecosystem: Environmental > Aquatic > Marine > Coastal...
ATCTAATACACCTGTAATTTTAGCTACCCCATAAAACGCTAAAGAATCATCTAAAGAATATGGTTTAAAAGGATAAGCTTTAGTAGCATTGGTACCATTATATACTACAGGAGAATCTAATTTTTCATACACACTAACATACCAATTATTAGGGGAAGAATTAAATTTTGTTATAAATTCCGAAGTAAAATTATTATATAGTAAAAAGTCATTAGTTACATAATTCCCACTTGAATTTCTACCAACTGTATAAACCCCTTGGCTATTGTTAATACTAAATTTAAACCCTGGTTTTCCTCCTGAAATATTGGAATTAAAAAATGCTCTACTTGTAATATCTGTTGAAGGAATTATATATGAAGAAATTGGAGGAACTGCTATGTCTGTAGATACAACTTCTAATTGGGTAGGAACTTGAGCTGAGGTTCCTTTATACTGGTATAAAGTTACAAGATCCCCAGGTTCTAGAGAAGTATTAATTATAGTTGAATAGTTAGGGTCAGATGGAGGGATAATATTTATAGCATCTCTTGAATTCCCTACAATGTATATACTATTTAAACTTGTACCTCCTAATCCTAAAATCTCAGGTGAAGTCCCACCACCATAGTTTATACCATAAGATGCAGCATTTAAAAGTTCAACATTAGGTAAAACACCAAATCCTCCAGATGTTGTATTTTGATTAAAATTTGGAGAGGTTGATTTGGCTCCTAAATAATTACGTGTTTTTATAGGTGTTGAATAATAATTATAATCTTGTACAAATGCTTTAGGTAAATCACCACCTTGTTGAGAGGCAGTAATTATAGCTTGTTGATTTACTGCTTGTGTAGCATTACTATTATAATCTAAATCCCAGAAAATATTACTTTGTCTAGCTACTACATCATTATTAAGTAAAGCTAGATTTTCATCATCTATAATATTTTGGTAAATACTTACAGTATATGTAAAGAAACCACCTGAGGGGGTAGTATTAGGTAAGAATGCTAGTTGAGGGGTTTGTAAATTTCTAGTATTTAAAAATAAATCTTCTACATCTAAACTAACTATAAAAGTATCCCCAGGGTTTATTTTTGGAGATGTATAGAATACATAAGAATCATTATTACCATTAGTAATGGAAAAATCACCCAGGCTTAGACCATTGGTTGCTTCTATAATTACTTGATAAGTTTGATCATTTTTAAAATTAAATAAAATTATTGACCTTTCGTTAACAGTAGCAGTTTGTTCAAATACTAATTTTGGGGTGATTGTAGGATTATTTAAACTACCAGTAGTTACTGTAATAGCAGAACCACTTAATTCTCCATTAAAAAATTCTTCATCAGTATCTTGGGTAAATGGGATATGACCAAAAGGAGTAGTATAACTACCTCCCCAATTTTGTTGAGAAATAAGTGATAAATCAATATTAGCTCCGGATCCCGGACTACCATTTATAGTTAAGGATGGAACTGAAGTGTATCCACTACCACCATCTACTAAAGTAATACCATTTATAGGCCCACCAGTACTTGTTAAATCACTTGATTGTAAAGTTATAATAACAGGATCAGTTCCACCTCCTAAATCGATAGCTGGGATTGTAATTGTATCTCCAACTTCTACACCAGTAGCTGTATTAAGGACTACTTGCGCAACAGTAACAGCACCTGTACCATCTACATTAAAAGCAAGTTGAACAGATACCCCTGATGGTGATGTAGTATAAGTACCTCCCCAAGTGTTAGGGTCATAGTCATTTGAAGTTTGAGTAATAGAACCTACTAAATCTGTAGCACCCGATAATCTAAAGTTTTCATCTATACTATCAATTGATATTACTAATCCACTACCACCACCACCAATAGTAGTTACTGAGTAATTAGACAAAGGGGATTTGTACCCTGATCCACCAGAAGTTAATGAAGCTGAAATAGCGTTTAATTGAACAAAACTACCACCAGTACTACCTGTAATAGCTTCTATTGGGATTGAATCATAATCACCAGAAGCAGTATAAATTCTTTGACCATCTAATAACCCAGCAATTTGACCTATACTACCTGTATAATAGGGTTCAGAATATGAAGCAGATGGTTCTGGGTATTTTTGTCTTTCTAGTAAATGTTGTTTTATAGAAATACCAGTTGCAGCTGAGACTTTAGCTGGGATGAAATCCTTGATTGTTTTCCATAATGAATTATCAAAAAATTTAATTAATCTAATAAAATCATTCCAATCATAATTGCTTGTATATTTAAGAAAATATTCATCTCTTAAAGCATCTAAATCTGGGTAGTTAGTTGAACCTGAAGCATTTTGTCTAGGGTCGCCTATATATTCTCCAATATTTAAATAACCAATTGAATTAATAATATCATCATTAATTTGGTTAGTTGGGGATAGTACTACCTCTACTTGGTTTACTGTATCAGTATAAGCATCATCTATTTCAGTATCTTGTTGTATAGATCTAATGTTAGATAATTGTTGAGCACCTTCAGGTAAATTTAAAGCTACTTGTCTAATTTTATCTGTAATACGATTTTTGATACCAACTGCGGGTTGGTCCATAAACACATATTCTCTGTTAAAATTAAAAGTTCCCGAACCTGTAGTAAAGTTTGAATTAGTAGTAAATGAGTTTACTGTAGACCAAGAACCTGTTACTTTAGGATGTATTGAAACAGATCCAGTATATAATTCACCTCCTAAAGAAGCTCTAAATATTAATTCATCAGGAGCACTATTGATAGTATTACCCTCAATGGATTGAGGATTCATTACGTAATCTTTAAATACACTATGTGAGATTTGAGTATTATAATATCTTATTTCTTGGTATGAACCACTAAAATCAGTATATCCTGTAATGCCACCTGTGGTTGGGAAGTATGAGTTTGCCCCACTAAACCAAAAACCATCGTCTGTTGCTGCTATTGAAGATGAAGCTATAAATCCTAAAGAGGAACCATTACTCCCAGAATATATTTTATTAGCTGCTATTAATTCAAAATCTGCTCCTTCACGATTAACCATAACAGACCACCAACCATTATTTGCAAATGGTAAAGATACACTAGCAAACTCAGTAGCATCTGTAGTAAAGTTAGGATAGAATTTTAAATCTGCATATTGATTATTTGGGTTAGGAATTGAACCACTAAATGACCCTGAAGATAATGATGAGGTATCATATTCTAATACTAATCTTACTTCTGTACCATTATCTAAAGTCCATAAAGATTGAGATGAAGGGAGAGAAGATGATGGAGGTAATTTAAATCTAAATTGTAAAGATGCAGGAACATCATCTGGGGATGTCCAATCTGTATTTACACTCCAATTTGAACTAATAATTCCGTCATCTCCTGTAGAATAAGCGTAATTGAATTGGTTAAACCAATAATCCCAATCGTTAGTATTATCTTTATCTTTACCACCAAATTCATCGATTCTTAATAATGTATCTGGTATTCCATATATTGTGGCTAATGTTCTAATACCATCAACTGTACCTTTTTTCTTATATAAGTAAGATAAGTTATTATAAATACGTTTATATAAACGTTTATTTACATCATCTTGAGGTAAAATTTCATTAGAACCTGTTATAGAATTATTTACATATTCAAACCCACTTGGTGTAGGTAAAGAACCTGTCATATTAGGGAATGGGAAATAACTTCCTGATGGAGTTAAACCTAAAGTTGATACAAATAAATTAAATGAGCTAAATTGGTTTTCGTATAAATTAAAACCTAAATCACGTAATTGTTGCGCGATTAAATCGCGTGAAATTCCTGAATCAATACGGTTATCATTATCCCATTTATTGGTAATATCTTTAATGTAAACCCATATATTTTCATCATAAAAATGACCTACCATATTTGAAAAATCTATATATGGTTGGTTTGATAAATCTTCTCTTAAATATTCTGGGATAGCATTATAAATCCAATTTTGATTATTTTCATCATAAGTTTCAGCATTTAATAAACTAGAGGTAATCCATGTTTGGGATAAAGTGCTTGTAGAACTTGCTTGGTTATAAGGTTGATTTGAATTTGTTTTAGGATATGAATTAGACCCTGAAGTGAAATATAGAAAATATTCGTAATTATCAAATTCATTAATGGTTTCATTAATTTTATTTTGATAAAATGCTGTTGAACCTGAAGTAGTAACTACTGATATATTTGAACCTGAAGATGCTAACGATGTCCAATTTTCTATTTGTTGGATTTTGTAGAAAAAATTGCTTACACGTTTTTTAGCAGATGAAAAATTAATAAAATTACTATATTCGTTGTAATCTACGTTAATTTTTACACTAGGATCTTCATAAAAACTATTTATTTGTTGTAAAGAAGAAGTTAAGGATGTTTCTATTAAACTGGTAAAATCTGTTTCTTCAGTAGAGTTATTAACTTGGCCTTTTATAGGTAAATTAACATTAGGACCTTTTAATTTAATTGTATTATCAACAATTATTTCTTCAAAAGGTAATTCAACTAAATATGCTATTGGATCCGCTACTTGTTCTACAACCCACAATGTCGATTTTAATTGATATTGTGGTGGTAAAGGATCATATAATTTTATTAAAATTGAACCCTCATCTAATAAAATATTATTAGCTATTACTAGTTGATTATTACCAAAATTTAAATAAAAATCTGGGAAGAATTCATCTTCATTTCTTTCTTGGATAAATTCTGTAGTAGAAGTAATTATTTCCTCTGTAGATATATCATTAGAAGTTAATCTAATTTCAGTCCTATTAGATGAGATTTCTGAAATAAAATATCTTTGAAAAAAATTAGATGATAATCTTACAGATAAAAAATTGTAAAAAGTATTATAGTTACCTTCAAAAAACCCATTAACCCTTAAATCTTCTTCAGGATTAATAGCTAATATATTGTCTTCTAAAGTATATTCATTATAGTTAGAAGGGCTATTATTTGGGGGGTATACTATACCCCCATTATTAGGATTATATATAAAATATTCTATATAATCTGTTTGTGGGTTAAATAAGGTTTCTACTTCTATTGAAGAAATAAGGTTTTCATCTGCAACTGAGTAGTCCTCTAGTTCAAATGAAGTAGGGTTTACTTGTGTAATTTGAGCTTCAGCCATAATTAATTATTTCTTCTTTCGTCTCTACGTTTTTGTCTTTCTTCTTTACGTTTAGCTCTACGTTCTTGACGTTTTTCTTTACGTGTTTGTTCTTCACCTTGATCAACATTTACATTTACATCTACACTAAATTCTGATGGGATTTCTAAATCTGGAAGGGTAGGGAGTTCTGGTAAATCTAAACCTGCTGTATCTAATACATCTGCTATAGTATTTAAAGCACTTCCTCTTTCATCTAATAGTTGTCTTCTTAATTCAGTAATTTCTTGTTGTAAAGCTTCTATTTCTGTATTTAGGGGAGTATAGCCAATATATTCAGTACTAGTAGTAATTAATGTTTCATGTGAGTTGTTACCCCTTTGAGGAATATCAAAAAATAATTTATCATATAAAACAAAAAATTCATCAACGGATACATCTTGTACCGCTATAGGTTCAGTAACTTGGGGTGTTAACTGAGAAAATTCAGTGTCAATAACCTTAGGATATTGTGTTTTACTGAAGGAATTTCTTGTTAGATTTATCTGTTCTTTCATTATCCATTAATTACTTTAAAATAGTAATTATCATCATAAATTGTTGTACTTCCTTCAGAATTAACTTGAATTAGTATTTTATAATATCTTTCTGGTTCTAAACCATTCATATATACATCAAAATAACTAGAAGATACATCTGCACTAATTCTAGTATAATTTGAATCAAAATCTACTACATATTCATTAGTATCTAAATCTTTTATAGCATACCAAGCTGAACCTGAGGGTAAATAATATTGTTTAGTATACAAAGAAGAGGTTGCCCAAACACGAGCAGGATATTTAGGTCTACAATTTAATCTAAATCTATTAACACTTTCTGAATAGAATATACCTGGGTTTTCTGCTAATTCAATAAATGCATTAGGTTGAAATAATTCTGTAATTGTAGAAGAACCTGTATTCCATGTTGAATCATCCCATTTAATTTCTAATTCTGGGGGGTAGATTGTATTTGTATCTACACTATAATATTGCATTACAGGTTGAACTTGTTTACTTGTATTAAATTCAGCAGCATTTTCCCATTTAATAACAAACCCATTATTGTTTAAAGAACTACTGTACCAATCACTTACCATTGAGGTAACAACAACATTTAAATCTTTTTCAGTTCTAGGACCAAAAGATTGAGTAATAGGGTAAGTTATAGAACCATCTGAAGAACTAGCATACCAAGAACCTCCTCCTGCTGGGGAGTAAGTTGGGTTGTATGAACTTGTATACCCTAAAGAAGGACCACCAATATTCCAAGGGGCACCTCCTCCTAAAGTTGGTGAATTCCAAGCAGCACCATCAGCTGTAATAGGTTGGTCTAAATAAGTTCCTGTGCCTTGATTCCAACTATCATATATTGGGAATATTTCTAAAATTGAATCCTCAACAATACCTTGAGCGGTAGCAATAAATGATTTTAAATTAGCATCCCAAGTACCAGTTACTTTAGTATTTAATACATCTTGAATTTCATTATTATCAAATGCTATTAAAGTTCTGGCTACAGAGGGGTTACTATCAACTGCAAAATTTAAGTTAGATATTTGATTAATAGGATCTATTCCTGTATTCATTGATGGGTACATTGAATATAGGGAAGTATCTTTATAAGGAAAAAGTTTATATATTGCCATAATATTTATCTTATTGGGTCACTAGCTCTTCTCCTTAATTCATCACTTTTTAAACTATCTTTATAAGTGTTTTGGGGAGTAAATGGTTGGGTAGTATTAAAAAATTTTACTTCGTTTCCAATTATAGTTTGAAAAGGTTCATTAATGGGTCCTCCTAAAGGGTTAGGATTTTCTAAATCAAAACTAGTTTTATTAAAGCTATTAATTTGTTGGGGGTTTGAATTTGGATCTTCAATAGGAGTATTTGGGTCTCTTATTAAACCTATATTATTATTTAATGCTTTGTCATATTTTTTTAAAAGTCCCATAATTATATATTTACTATTTTACCTTTAATATCACTATTAGGGAATTTAACTTCAAATATCATTGGGTCAATAGATGGATATAATACATTATCTATAGTAGCCCCTTGTACATCATATGCATATTGAGAGTAACTTCCATCATTTACAGTTTTATTAGAAAAGCTAATATTTTTTACTGTTTGGACTCCTTCTATTTTATCTAAAAGATTAAAAATATCTCTATAAATGATAGGCTCATTTAATTGCCAATTTCTAATATTAAAATAATTTTGTAATGCAATAATACACCTTCTTAAAACATCATTACTATTAAAATTAGGTAAAGTTATAATTTCAAAATTTACTCCAATATTAACTATAAATGCATCTTTAATAGCTACAGAATCACCTATTGTTCTAAATTGAGATAAATAAGTTGTTAAATTTTGTTTTAATGTTGAGCTTGCTGTAGTTAGGTTCCCATTACTATCAAAAGCTAAAACATATAAGTCTACATTAGTACCTGTATTGGCAGATGCTTTAGATTTTTCAGTATAAACTTTTGCTATTTTTCCATATTTAGAAGTCATAGATAAAGCTCTTACTGTATAATCATCAGGGGTAACTGTTCTATATTGAGTGTTAAAATTTGAAATAATATTTTGTCTTAATTCTTCAATATTATCTCCTCCTCTACCACCTGAAGCAGCGTTTGGGTTATTTACAATTACTGAGTTAAATGATTGTTGGTATAAACCACTTGGGTCTGTTTCACTAAAATTAACAAATGTTTTGTTTATTTGTTTTATATTAGTTAAAGTATTAGCATTAACATTAGCACCAACTCCACCTCCAGTTAAATACCTCACAGTTAAATCCCCGGTTGGGGCTATACCATAGGTAGGGGTAAATATAAAGTTTGTGGGTGAGTAGGCTGTTGTAAGTTTATTTTTTTCAAATGGTAAACCTAATCCTACATTATCACTATTAGGTGTAATTTCTTCTTCTACATCTTGTGTTGTACCAGCACCAAATTGAATTTCTAAAGAACCACTATTAATAAAACGAGTAGCAAATCTACGTTGGGTTTGTTTTAATTGTAGTAAGTAGGGTGTTTCACCTTCATTTAAATAATTATTTGGATCATTAGGGTTGGTATTACGAACTGAATCATATACCATTTCTTCTGCTAAATAAGGTACTTCATACCACACATTACCATCAGAATCTACTATATCTAAAATACCTACAATATTGTTGGCATTAATAGTAGTTGTAAAAAATTCCTGTGGGGTAGTACCTGCATTAATAGTAGTTGTATTAATAGTAGATGAAATAGCTCTTCTAGATTTTTTTAATAAGTAGGTTTGGGGATTGTTTGAACCATCTACAGTATAAACTGTTACTTCAGTAGGATCTTGAGAACTAGAAACCGTAAAATCAACTGGGTCTTCTGTTAAAAAATTAATATTAGCATTTGATAATGAATTTACTTGAACATTTTCTCCTACTAATAAAGCATAATTATAATCAGGTTGATAAATAGAAGGACCAGAAAGTAAAGCTGGTACAGTTTGGTAAAAGTCTAAATCTGTTGTAGCCACTCCTGTAACCTGAGGTTTATAACCCATTACATAAGCTAAATCAAATAAATTTTCAAATTTACGTGCAAATTGAGTATATGTTTCTTGGATTTGATTATCTTGATAAAATGACATAACATCCCCAATATATGCGGACATTTCCATAAACATCATACCTGGGGATGCTTCACTAAAATCCGTGTAGGTTGTTGGGAAATAGGTTTTTGAATAATTAACTAATGTAGACCTTAAGTCTGCAAAGTCTTTATTTACATATTTTATATCTCTTGCTTGTGCCATTATCCAAAGTTAATTTCTAAATCATCTGATACCCCTTGTTGAGGTATTGAATATTTAATTATTACCCTAACTGTGTTAGAATCTTCTAATCTTAATACATCTATTCTATCTAATCTTACTGAAGGGAATTGGGATTCTAATTTAGAACTAATATGATCCTCAATTCCTTCTAAAGTATTATTTGTAATTTGTTCAAATAAAAATTTTCTTAATCCACCCCCAAAAAGTGGATTTTCTATTCTTTCTCCAGGTTCAGTTAAAAAATAATTTATAATATTATTCTTTAAAGAAGCTAGACTTGTAAAATTACTCGTAAAGCATTGGGGTTGGGAAAAAGGTAAATTAACCCCTACCCCAACGTTTGGTTGGAAATCCGTTGCAGGTATTATACGAGGGTTAAATGCCATTATTTTTTATTCATTAATCCCATAATTTGATCTAAACCTACATTACCTTCAGGTAATTTAGCACCTTCTCCTGATGTATTCATACCAGGTTGGACTTGTAAATTTCCTCCAAATCCTTGAGCTTGGGTAGAGTTAAAACTTAATGTGTCTTGACCGGGTTTCATTCCATCTAAGACTCCCATCATATTTTCTCTTAATTTAGCTTTATCAGTTTCTGGGAGGGGTTGTGGTTGAGATTGAACGGGGTTATTTCCTGTTACTACAGTTTTGGGTGAGCGAACTGCTTCAAGTAGAATATCTTTTAATTCTTCTTGGATAGCTGCTTTCACTTCTTCTCTAATTACTTTTCTTAATTCGTTTAATTTCATGGTTATAAATATTGGTTTAATACGCTTTTAAATCGTCTCTGTCAATAATAAATTTAAGTTCGTCAATTAATACTTGAGGATTTGATGCAAATGAATATTCTGTTGATATCATTATAATTCCAGATCTATTTTTTCCTACTGCTCTATTTTGATCTACTGTATCTGTAAACGGTCTAGTTTCGATTTCTAAAATAAATCCTTTATAAGTACCATCATTCTCAGATGCTTCAGCTATTAATTCATTATCATATATAGTATTAATAGAATCAGATATACCTGTTAAATTAGCGTTTGGATCACATAATGTAATTAAAATATCTAATTTATCAAGTAAATCTACACATCTTACAATAGTATTCTGTACTGTAGCGAATGCAGGGGATACTTGTGCTGCTGTAATTTTTAAAGGTGGTAAATTAGGAGTACCATCGGGTTTAAATGTTACGGTATCAGCTATAGTATTTAAATCATTAACGACAGAAACAACAGCTCCTGGGATTAGGGGAATGGCTTTAGCAGCTTGATTAATTCCAAAACTAGCTCCTCTTAATATTTTAATTATTGTTTCTAATACCCCAGCAAATGAAGCTCCAAAATTAACACCAATAGTAAATGAATCTAATATTTTACCTGTATTATTAAGGTAATCTACTGCATTATTACGTTTTGCTATAATTTGAGGTAATTGGACATTACAGAATTCTTCTTTAAGTTGTTCTCTTAACTCATCTATATTATCACTTTCTTCCTCTAATGCTGTCTCTAATTTATCTATACCATATTCTTTAATAAGGTTAAAAGTTAATGGAATAACGAATTTAGATAATTTTTGAGATTGTTTTAAAACTAAAGAACCTAATTTTTGTAATCCTTTAGGTTTTTGATCTTCAGTAACAGCATTATTAATACCTTCTATATCAGTAGAAGTTAACTCTGATTGTTCAACTCTATCTTTTTTAAGTTGTACTTTTTGTTTTCTTTGTTCTATTACTTTTTTAGGATCTATCATTATACTGTTTTTGTTGTATTAGACAATATATTAGATAATTCTGCTTTATAGCCTCCTATTTTATCGTTAATAGCTTGGGCTACTAAGTTTGTAGGTCCTATAGGAGTACCTACAGGCACACCTAGTTGATTTTGAAGAGCCCCAGTTAAAAAACTTAAATCATTTAATATCTTAGTTAATAGATCTACCAAATCATTTCCTAAAACCACGGGTTGAGCAGTTTCTATACCACCAAGATATAACTCAGGTGTCTGTATTACGGTTTGAGTGGCTGCATCTATATTAACAGATTCTACAGCATTTAAATTAATACTTTTTTTAGAAGATAATAAGATATGATCCTGAGTAGAATTAAATAGTAGTCTACCTGAATTTAAGATAATTTGTTCTCCGTTATATTGATTTGGGGTTGTTGGAGGGGTAGTATAGGAAAGATAACTATTTTGGGATGATACCTCAATTGGAATCTTTTGTGTAGAAGTAAAATAAGCGGACGAACCATCTAAATTAATATCTTCAGTAATTGAATTAAATGTAGGTTGTTCTGTGTGTTTTTTATTTGTTAAAATGGTAATAGGATCTCCTATACTACCACTAGTAGACCAATTATTTTGTACAGGGACAATCCCATTAGGTACAGTATTACCAAATCTAAGTGAATTCCCAAATCTACCATCTATAATATAATCTCCTTCATAAGGAAAAGTTGGGTTTGGGATATTATCTTCATTAAAATATAAGCCTGGGGTGAGAGTAGTATTTGAAGAAGAGGTTGGTTTATTAGGGTTACCTACGGCTTCAACTTCTAAAATTCCTTTATTTTGACTTTCGGGGGTTACTGTTTCTGTAGGATAAGGAATAGGATTTACTTGATTACTATTCCATAAATTTAAAGGAGATAAATAATAAAAAGTTAAATTATTAAAATTATTTTTAAACTCTTTATTTGCTAAAGCTATAACTAATACAGTTTCATTAATTAAAGGATAATTTTTTAAGTTAGGAAATAAGGGTAATACATTAACTAAAATATTAGCTCCCCCTAATTGTATTTCATCTAAAACTTGTACTTGGGCAGTGCCATTAATAGAAGTTCCACTTTGGTCTATATCTAAAATCCTCCCAGATAAAAATTTACCTGTGAGATTTTTTAAACTATCCCTAGTAGAATTATTTACTATACTCCCTAAACTTTTATATAGGGTTTGTCCTGATTTTAAAGGTCCGGGCATTATTACTTAGTTTGAAGTTTTTCCATTTCCTCAAGTAATTGTGCTTTTTCCTCATCACTAATACCTAAACCACCATCCTCACTAGTAGAATTTAAAGCACGTTGAACTAACGTAGCCATTTTAATTAATGCATCATCGTTTTTAACACCAATTTCCATGTATTCTTTAATAAGGGGTACAATAAGTGTAGCATCACCAATGTCAGAAACCATCGGTTTTAATTCAGATATAAGCGCGGTTACTTGTGCTTCGCGGCGCTTTTGGTTATTATAGATTTCCTCAAGTAAATCCGAGAATTTCTTATTACCAAATACTGTTTTTTCGAACTGTTGACTCATATTTATAGTATTTATTCATGTATAA
>Ga0208898_1002133_pt1 | contig 12341 bp, 5 predicted proteins | sample VirMetDEL_Mar_4_FD_184513 | JGI IMG/M metagenome (GOLD analysis project Ga0208898, IMG submission 184513) | Aqueous microbial communities from the Delaware River and Bay under freshwater to marine salinity gradient to study organic matter... | ecosystem: Environmental > Aquatic > Marine > Coastal...
ATATCCTTGATAACATTTAAGGACGGAAAACTTTATAAACACAACGATAATGATGTTTATAATAATTTCTATGGAGAGCAATTTACTAGAAAGATTAAGTTCTTATCAAACATCGAACCTGATTCTATTAAGTTTTACACAAACATATTTACTGAATCAACTCATGCTTTCTCAATGCCTTCAGCTACCAATCAGTTTGGTCAAAAAACTTCATTAATAGTTGATGATTTTATTGATTTTGAAGGAGTATTTAAGTCTGAATTTTTAATGAACGAGAACACTCCAAATGTAGAAAACCCTTTAATAGAAGGGGAAAATATAAGATGTCACTCACTAACTATAGAACTGGAGGATTCTGAAGTGGGATTCTCAAAGTTGTTTGGAGTAGGTATTGGCGTACACTTATCACAATTAACAGCTAGATGATTTTAGATTTATTGGCAATAGCTGGGTGTACCATGATAATAACTAAAGGCTTTATATTCAAATCCTTAAGAGAAGCTATATCCAGAAAGAGTGATTTTTTCGGAAAACTTTTTAATTGCCCCATGTGCATGTCCTTGTGGGTTTCTATAATTTTCATCATTATTCCAGAGAATATAAAAATAATACTACACTACCCCTTTATAGGAAGTTTGTTTACCTATACTATTTATCTCGTTATTGAGAGGGTTAAACTAAAATAATTTTAGTATATTTGCCTATAACTATTATTACAAAATATGCCTTTACCATTATTAGCAATAGGAGCAGGAATTTCAGCCGCTAGTTCACTGTACGGAATGTATAAGGGAAACGAGCAAAAGAAGGCTGGGGAAAAAGCTATGGGAAACCTAGTTAAGCCTACCTATGAGATACCTAAAGAATTATACGAAAACCTTTCTGATGCAGAAAAGATGGAAGTTGAAGGGTTGCCTGCAGAACAAAAAAAACAATTTGTTCAAAATGTAAGTAGAGCTCAGCAGTCAGCATTAAAAAATCAAGCCGATAGAAAGGGTGGTTTAATGGGGCTGCAATCATCACTTCAAGCAGAAACTGACGCATACACTAATTTAACTAGTATGGATGCAGCTGCTCAAAAAGAATCAGAACTAAGAAAACAACAAGAAATAAAGAATGCTAGAGGAGCTATAGCTCAAGCTAAGGATACTCAGTTTAATGCTCAAAATGCTGATTATCAGCAAGGTTTACAAGGAGCTCAAGGCATGATAGGTTCAGGTATGCAAAACGTAATGGGTGGAATACAAGGCTTAGGGTCTACAGCTTTATCTCTTGGCTCTACAATGTATAACCCAGCTGGAGGAGATGGTGGAGGCTCTACAGGAGCAAGAGCTGGAGGAGGGAGTTATGGAGATTACAAGAATAGTGGTGGAGGTATGTCGAGAAGAGAATGGAGGAATTTCTAAATAAATAAAACAAAATGGCAGATAATCCACAATCAAGAGGAATAGGGACTGGGGCAGCTCAGGTGTATGATTATTCTCGTATAGACAACGCGATGAATAACGCTATGAATGTAGTTAATAGAAAGAAAGAAAGACAAGCTGATAAAGAAGACGCTGAACAAAAAGAGAAGGATTTGGCATTGAAAAAACTAAGGTCTGATTTTAAGTATGACACATCAAAAATCAAAGATGTCGATAGAGCTGTAGTAGAGGAGAAAGTTAAAAACTTAAACGCATCAATGGATGGTAATTGGGAGTCTGTATTAAATGGAGACCCTAAGTACAGTAACATGTATAGAGAGCTAACATCTGAAATAAAAAATTACATAGCAGATTCAGCTGACGCAAAAAAAGAGGAGTTAGCCTTATACAACAAAGCTAAAGAGCCAAACAGTGGGTATAGTGCAGAAGCGGTTAAAAACCTAGAAAACTTATGGACTACACCTGGAATAACCCCTTCAATGTTAAGAGAGCAGGGAGCTTACAATAGAGATACTATTATTGGAAATATATTCGGAAAGGTGGACGATGCTTTTCATAATGAAAACACAGCATTATATAAGGAGATTGACACATCTTACACAGATTCTAAAGGAGGTTATAATAAGCAAAGCGGTAAAAAATGGCTTCCAGACGAGGAAGCTCTACCTAAATTCAAGAAGACAGTTCTTGGAACTCCTGAGATAATGCAAGATATGAATATTAAGTATGGAGAACTGCCTGAAGAGGAAAGATTCGAGGCTTTCTATAATGATTACAAGACGTCAAGAATTGATGAGCAGATGTCAAAAAGTTCTGGAGCTGCACAGGAAAGAGATTCTGGAGGAGATTCTGATAGTGGTGGAAAATGGAATCTTTCTTCAGTGTATGATGAAAAGAAAGGTAAAAACGTTGTATCTATAGCTAGCTCTGGCTCTACAGGAAAACCATATATGATGTATGGAGGAACTTTTAGGAGTCCAGACGGAAAAATGGTTGAAGGAGATGCGTACATTAAGAATATATGGGTTGATAATGGCAAGATTTACGGTACAGTATCTGGAACATTAAATGTTGGAGACGGAAGAAGTAGTAAGGAAAAATCAGTTAATAATCAAGAGGTTCAGCTAAGTAAAGTTGATTTTAACCAGCTGGCTGCAGGACTAGGAATAAATGAAACTTATGAGTCATTTATAGGTAAGGTCAAAAGAAGAGCTAAGATAAAATATAAGAAAGATGATAAAGGAGCTTCAACTGGAGGAGCATATTAAAATTAAATAAAATGAGCGATAATTTAAAGAAATTACATTCAAGCCTATCTGAGAAGTGGGACGGTTTTTCAATATCTTACGAACAATTTGAGAAAGATATGCAAGATGAAGAAAAGTTAAAAAAACTACATTCTAACTTATCTTCAAAATGGGAAGGATTTTCAGTTCCTTATGAGCAATTTAAGAATGATGTTGTAGTAAAAAAAAAAGAACTTTCTGGACAAGACTCAGAGACTCCTGGGAAGCCTTCTGGGTGGAATGGAAAAGTTTCTAATCCATCAACAACGAATAATGATGATAATCAAGAAAAGGTAAACTCACAACTTGTAGAGATAAAAAAGAGAATAGAAGACAATTACCCGTCTCTAAGTGAACTAAACCCAGAAGCAGCGGTAGAGGCTTTAAGGAATGAAGTGTTATCCTCTACTCAGAATGATTATGTAGCAGACGAAGCTGTGAAGTATTTTAATTTACTTCAGGATGATTATGATGTAATTGCTAGCGAACAAGAAACTCCAGGAGAGGTTACTTCGGAGTTTGATTCGGCATTGAGTAAAATAAAGGATATTAACACCTATAATATTAATAAGAATATAGACGGATTAACTGCTCCAACAAAGGAAAGAGCTAAGATGGAGATGGAGGCAGCTGAATCTCAAGTAGTTAGAGATAAAGTTTATAGAGATTACTCTAATTATATAAAGAAAAAAGACCCAAACAAATATTCTAATTACACAGAAGGTAGATTTGAAGATGGCAAGGGTGGGGCTGAGTTTTACTTAGATGCTATTAAGCATCAGAAAAAAATTATTGATGCTAAAAAAAGAGCAGGTGAAATATCAGATGAAGAATACGATGTTGCAATAGGAGATTTAGGAAATGAAAACAAAAAGCACTTAGTTTATTTCCCCGAATATAATGCTGAAGTAAAGAAAAATGCTAGAAGAGCTAAACAATTAGATAAAAACTATGAAGAGGCACTAACTAAAATAAATAGTGAAGACCCAGCAGAGGCGGCAAAAGCAAGGTCTGTTGTTGGATATTACCAGGTTGTAGCTCCAGCAGCTTCAGCCTTTACCAAGTTTGGTGTTGACTTTATATCTTCAATTGGTAGGTTGAATGCGGCTACTAAGACTAATGATGAAAAAAGAGCTATAAACAACTTTGTTGATGACATGAATGATTATTTTGACGTAGACAAATCTACATCGATATACAAGATGCCATCACAACTAAAGGGAGGTCTTTATGAGGAAGGAGATTTTCAGGCTGGGAAGATAATTCCAAAACTATCAGAAACCCTAGCCCAAATGTACACCCTAGTATTGTCTGGTGGAGGAATAGCTAAAGGGCTAAAGGGGGCTAAGTATGCTGCTAATACAGGATTATTCACATCCTCATTATTAAGTACTCAGAATCAATATTATCAAGACGCTAAGGACGAGGGTATGTCGGATAATGAGGCTTTATCCTATAGTTTAACATCTGCTGTTACAACGTCTCTTTTAGAAATGGTTTCTCCTCAAAAGTACATTACTGGTAATGTGGCTAAGGGAAAAGCGTCTAAGGATGCAGTTAAGGAAATAATGAAGGGCGGCTCAAAGACAAAGGCTATTTTAAAGAACTTTTTCTTTACAGGAAAAGAGGGGGTTAAAGAGGTTGCTCAGGAATTTTCTCAGGAAGGTGGTAATTTATTGAACAACTATGTATTTAACAAGTTAACAGATTCAGAACTTCAAACTACAATGGGGGCTGACGAAATGAAGGAATTAGCTACGCTAACTTTTTTAGCTGGTGGAATAGGAAGTACTAGTGGTTTTAAAAATGCAGACCAAGGGAGAATGGAATCTTTTGTAGAGGCTATGAATAACCAGCCTGCTATAGACGAAAGAATAAAAGTTGAATTAGAAAAGGGGAATATAACTAAAGACCAAGCAGAAGAAGTAAAATCTAAAGTTAATAGTTTTAAGAAAACATTTCAGGCTATACCTGAAGAATATAATACTCAAGATAGAGCTAAGTTAGCTATGTATGATGCTGACATAAAGGAGCTTGAAAGTAAAAGGTCTGATAAAGAGGCACTTAGTATAGAGGGTGTTGCTGACCAGGAGGTAGAATCTATAAATAATGAAATAGAGAAAATAAAAGAAAAAGCTCAAGAGATAACTTCAAAGGATAAGATGCAGCAGGCTGTTGATGCACCAAAAGCTATCATTGAGTCTCACATGAAAGAAGGAGGGTCAAGTATAAGTCAGGATGGGACTAACCTTGCTGGTAAACCTGGTTTTGCTGTTTCAGCCTTTCCAGAGAGAAGTTTAGTGATTGAAGGGCAGAACATAACAGAAGAGGATATTAATGAGTTTAAAGAGGATAATAAAGACCTACTAAAAGACCCTAATAACTTTATAGGAACATGGTATGATAAAGATTCTGATGTAACGTACATTGATGTATCAAACAGACAGGAAACTATAGAGGAGGCTACCAAAATAGCTAAGAAATACAATCAAAAGGCTATATTTAATTTAGAGAACTTTGAAGAGATTGATACAGGAGGTACTGGTGAAGCTGTTACAAAAGCCAAAGAGATTATTGTTGAGCAACCAGATGATAGAGTTAAAGTTACCAGAATAACTAACACTAAAGAGGTTTATCCTAATTGGGAGAATGGTAAGGAAATAATTAATGTCTATCCAGAAGATAAAAATGGAGAATTTGACTCTGAGCCAAGTTTTAGTATAGCTATTGATGAGGATGGGAATATAGATATAAATGATATTGATGGGGGTGATGATGTTACATATGTGCCTAAAAATATTAATGAAGCTATTGAGTTTATAGAAGAATCATTAGAAGATAGTGGACGCATTGAGTCAATTGAGGCTATAGAGTCTATAAAAGAAGCTGTTAGAAATGCACTACCCAAGGGAGTTTATACAGAATCCAAAACTTCTAATAAGCCAAAAAACATAAAGAAACAAAACGTTGGAGATATTGATGCTATTGTAGAGGCTGCTCCAGACACTGAAAGTAAAAAGGCACTAGGAACGGTTAAAAATGTTATCACAGCTATAACTGGAATTGACCCAGATGTTGAATTTATAATTCATGAGGATAGTGATTCTTACTCTAAAGCGATTCAGGAAGAGGGTGGAGAGGCTGACACTGAGTCTTCAGGATTCTTTGATACTGGCTCTAAGATACATATCAATGTTCCTCAAGCACAATCAACAACAGCTTTTCATGAAGGTGGACATAAAGTTATTGATGCTTACGTTAAAAGAAATCCAGAAGTTAAAGCTAAGTGGGAGAGTCAATTAAGAAAGGCTTTACCTAAAGAGGCTGTAGCTGAATTAGATGAGTTTACCGAAGGGTATGAACAGAACGAGAAACAAGATGAGTTTATAACTGAAGCGTTAGCACGTATAGCTGACGGTCAGATTAAACTTGACAAATCGGCATTGGATAAGGTTAAAGATTTTATTAGAAGTGTAGCTAAAGCAGTAGGGTTAGACCCAAGCTCAATTAAGCTAGAAAGCAATGAGGATATAAAGGACTTTGCTAGAAAAGTTTCTGAGGCTTTTACTGAAGGGAAAGCTATAAGTATAAATGATACTAACGCAGCGATAGAGGGAGCTTCTGCTCCAGTCGTTAATACAGAAATTAAAAAACAAAAAGGTAGAGAAGCTGTTAAGGTTAATCCAAAAGGTCATAACCTTTCATTTGTGCAAGAATCAGACCTTATTGATATTGATGCTCTTGTTGAGCAGATAGCAAATAACGGTGAGAAGGTTTGGTTTTGGGTGGCTGACCAACTAGGGCGTGGAATGTATTTTGATACAGTAGTAAATAAAGAACACTATTTAGATGCTGGTGCTAGTTATGCTTTAGACCCAGAGAATAGAGATAATGGTATTATTTGGGCTACAGGAAAGAAAGAATCTGAAATTAACAGACTTATAGATGCTTCTGATTATATTTTCATTATTAGTGGTAGCCCTCAAAAAAGTAAATTATTCAACTCTAGAGTTATTGATTTAGCTGCTGAAAGAATTGGTGATTATGATTCATTCAAGAAATCGGCATTGAAAGCTAATCCAATTAAACCACTTAGAGATATATTTGCTAAGCATAACAGCTGGGAGTCGTTAAAAGAGAGTCCTGATAGGAAAAAATTCATGTTAGCACTAGAGGATGTTAAACAGAAAAAGTCCACACCGCTAAAATCTCTATTAGAAAAGAGTAATGCATTTATTGATTTAAATGAATTACGTGATGGATTTTATAAGGATAACAATTTTGAGATGAATGATGTCATGCTCGTGTTAAAACCAACAGCATTTGGAGGAGAGTCTAATCACTCTACATATGAGAATGATATTATGGGTGAGGTTATTGGTGTTCCAGACAAGAAGATTAACTCATACGATTTAATGCCCAAAGAAGTGAGAGAAGAGCAAGAGAGAAGATATAAGGAGGCAAATATTAAAAGAGCTGAAAAGGGTCAAAAGCCTATTAAAGCAGGTCGTTCACAGCAGGCTCAGGTAGTGGCTCCTTACGGAATTGGAGTTAGAGATGTAGAGGTTCCAAACGAAACTTCTACCGAAGAAATCAATAATGCTGGTCTAAAAGGAATGACTACTGACCCAGTAGAGAAGAAGATTAAAAAGCAAAAGAAAGCTAAGAAGGGTGATGATTTGATGAAGGATTTTGGTAAGACTGGAAGATTTGAAATGAGTAAGAGAATGACTGAGGATGGTGAAGGTAATTACTTGTTCTTCCATTATTCTGGTACAGATTTTAAAGGTAAAAAGATAGACCCTAAGTATTTTGGTAAAAACCCAATTACTCAAGACAAGAGAATGCATAAGGTTAGCTTTTATTACACACAACCTGGAGATAGAGAGGGGATGGTAGGTCAGCAAGGCGTTGATGTTAAGGTGGTTGCAGTACCTAAAGATAAAGTTTACCCTTTACAAACTGACCCTTTAAACTTTTATGATGAAGCTGAAAAGAGATTTAGAGAGGATTTTGATAGCGAAACTTTGTCATTCGACCCTTGGTGGGAGGCTTCTTATATTGGTCAGGTAGCTAAGGACAATGGATATGAGATGCTTGTATCTATATGGGGAGGTCTAGGTAAAAAAGCGTTAAGAGGTGAGTCTCAAAACAAGCAATCCTTTACTAAAGGTATGCCTAAACTTCAAAAGAAAATACCAGTAATAAAGGAGAGAGAAGCTAAAAAGACAATATCTTATCTATCAAAAAAATATGGGATAGAAGCATCTCTAGAAGATATGGGCATGTTTGGTTCTTACGGCAGATTTAATAGAGATAATCTTGATATTAAAATAAATAGAGAGACAACACTAAATAGTAATGGGGAGCTATCCGCTTCAATCAAACCTACAGGATACATATCTAGACGTACTATATTTCATGAATTTATACATCCATTTGTTGAGGTTCTAGAAAAGAAAAATCCAAAACTTTATAATGAGATTTACAACAAAGCTAATTCTGAAAACAGAAAAAATCAATTCGCTGATGTGTCACATTATTCTGAGATAAATAGAAAGGAAGAGATGGTTGTTAGATACCTTGATAGAATAAGTGATAATGACATTCCACCATCGTTGCTGCAGAGATTCTTAGACTGGATAAATAACACTATTTATTCAAACAGGATAAGGAAATCAACACCATTACAAGAGTTAGATGTTAACACTAGTGTTGAGGAGCTTTATGATGTGTTTAAGAATTATGGATTAATCAAAGAGGATATAAAAGATGTTATTCTTCAAGATAAAGTTGATAGAGAAATTAAATTTATTGACAAGATATTAGAAAATCCTGAAATACCAGAAGACCTGAAGGATAACTACAGGAAGCAAAGAGAATCTATTTTTGAGTTTGGAGTGTCTGGAATAGTACCATCCATAAAAAAACAAAAAAGAAAACCAAGAGGCAAGGCAGTTCAGAGAGCTATTGATAAAGAGACTGGTGTAAAAAAGCCAGTTAAGTGGGTAAAAATGACCGAGAGAACGGCATTGAAAAATAAAATAAAGGATTTAGCTAGAGGATACAGAGAAGGAACTAAACTATCGAGAGACGAACTTCAAACAGCTAAGAAAGAATTAGTAGAACATATTAATAGTGAAATTTCTGACTACAACATATCAAAAGCAGAGCAGCGAGTGATAAGAAACATGGTTAGAGATGCTAGACGCTCTAATATGGATAAGCTAATGGATAAGTTAGATAGACTTATTGATAGAGCTCAAGAGAGAGAGGCTAGAGCTATGAGAAAAGAGATAAGACGTGTAGCTTCTAATCCTAAAACCTTATTAAGAAAGGTTGGTAAAACATGGAAGGCAAAAGTTCCAGCAAACGTAAGAGAATATATTTCAAATATAGATGTAGCTGCTTTAGACAACATGTCAAGAGAGGACTTAAGAGAGATGTATAAAACTATAAAGGAAGTTCTTGCAGGTGGGCGTGCTGATATGGAAATTTCAAGAAGAGCAATGAGAACAGTTAAAAGGCTTAATGCTGGAGCTGTGTTTGACGCTATGAGAGGTTCTGATAAGAACATGAAAGAGGAGAGTGTTCCTTCTGAAGAGTCTTTAGAGACTAAGTTAAAGACAGGAAATTATATATACTTTGCTAATGGACAATCAATGAATAGTAAGTCTGATTTGGCTGACTTTATGAAGGATAATCCTGAGCATAACCTTGAGGATGGAGAGCTTTATCTTGTTGGTAATGAGGCTATATCGTTAAGGAACGAGTCTAAATTTAGACAGAGAGTTAGATTCATGAATCCTATTGACGGTAAAAATAATTTCTTAAATGATATGTTAAAGTTACTTCCTGGAAACAGTAAGATGAGACCGATAATAGACAATATCCAGAACTCTGTGCATGAAGCCTCGTTCAATATGAGAGAAAGTGTTGGAAAGAAAATAGATAAATATAATAATGATTTAATTGAAATTTTTAAAGGTAAAAAACCTGGTAGACTATTTAGAAATAGCAAGCTAATATCTATATTCAACTACCTTGGTGATAGAGCTCCTATTGAAGTTTTAGATACACTTAAAAAATCTAGGTCATTAACGAATGATGAGGTTGTTAATCTATATAATTTAATACACTCAAGCGAGGTTAAGACTGATAGTGAAGGTAATCCTGTACTTGATGAGAATGGAATCACTGTAACTGAGAACTACAACAAGCTGTTAAACAGTGGGTTAACACCAAGTAAGATTGAGGAGGTTGTTAGCTATATTGAGAAAACTCCAAAGTTAGAGGCTTATGCTAATTACTTGATTAACAACTTCTACCAATCATTAAAAGAGGATTACGAACCTATATATAAAGCAATAACAGATGGATTACCTTTCCCTGAAGGAACTTACTATCCAAGATATGCACAGGGTAAGACTGGAGATGTTATTGACACTTCAGAAATGATAGATGAAAGTGGTAAGTTTAACTATAAGACAGCTGTAGCTTCAAACCTAAAGCAGAGAACCGACCCTACAGGTAAAATAAATTTATTTAAAGGAGCTGATGCAGTTGCTAGAAATTATGTAAAAGTAATGGAACGCTCAAAATGGTTCATCCCTGTTGGAGAAAAAATCAATTCTTTATTTTCTAAGGGTAATTCGGCATTGCTAATAAATAAAATGGGAAGAGGTTCCTTTGTCGATTTAAAAGATTTTGCTACACTTATTGTAACTGGACAAGACCCAAGAAATAGCGAATCTAAAACTTCAAGGAAAGTAATATCCCAACTAATGGATTTTAAAATAATGGGTACGTTGGCATTCAAATTAGTTTCAATACCTAAACAGCTAACTTCATTTACTCACTTTAATAACGTTGATGGTCTAGACCCTATAAGATGGGTGATGGGTATGGCTCCAGTAACCGCTAATGAATGGGATGTTGTTGGACGTGTAATTACATCTAGATATGTTAGAGATAGAGTTAAAGGTACTAATTACGATATAGAGTTATCTAGAGTATTAGACTCTGATGGAAAGAGTAAAATTGACAGAATTAAAAAGATATTCATGGGAACAGCAATGTCTCCTATTATTGCTGGTGATATAGGTGGGGTTTTGATGGGTGGAATACCTATGACTGTTGCTTACTACAGAAAGATGAAAGCTCAAGGTTTATCTCACGAACAAGCATGGGATGAGGCTTATAAGAAGTTTGCTCAAGAATCTAATACTGCCCAACAATCTAGCGAGGCTTCTGAAACCTCACACATGCAGAGGGATGATATAGGGAGGATATTCTCTAACTATAAAACTTCTCAAACTCAAACAACAAATAAGTTGAAAGAGTCTATAAGAAAGTTAGCTTCAGGAACGTTGACACCTAAAGAGTATGTTAACGAGTCATGGAACACTTTGTATTGGTTGAACGCAAATACTGCATTTACAATGTTTGCTGGAGGATATATTTATGAATTAATGAAGGGGATTGATGATGAAGAGGAAAGAAATAAACTTCTTTTTGATTTAGGAATGGAAAGTGTGCAGTCAGTGGTTGATGGGCTTGGATATACTGGCGTCATAGGAAACTCTATAATAAACAAACTTAGTGGTAATGATTGGAAGAATAATGTTCCGCTAATACAGTACGTCCTTGAGGACATCCCTGATGGCGTTATCTCAGTATTCAAAATGTCTGGAGGTGTTCCTTGGGAAGATTTAACTGATAGTGAAAAGAACAAACTTCTTGCAGCTGTAGGTGGTAAATCAATCAGAAAACAAATATTAAACATTGAGAAAGCTAAGACTGGAGAGGACAACAAAACACTTCTTGAAGCTATAATGAATTGGGCTAGTGAAGTTGAAAAGAAAAAGTACAAGGATGATAAAAATTTAATTTGGGACGCAATAACTGGGAAAGGAGTTAGTGGAAAGAGCAATTCCATGAAAAGAACTTTCTAGATGAGTGTTCGGCATTGAGAAAAAAAACTTATCTTTGTAGATATTAAAACTTTATTACTATGGCAGTTACAACAAATATAAATGGTCGAAGTGTTGACGCAACATACGACAACGTAAAAGACACATTCCCATTATCAACAGCAGGAGCTGGAACAGTTTCTACAGTAAACGGATTAAATAAAAAAGTAGTGGGGGTTGGAACAGCTTTTACTAGTGATTTTCAGACAGGAGATTTTATTTGGTTCAAAACTGCAGACGAATTATGTGAGGTAGAAAACATAGTGTCTGATACAGAATTAACTTTAAGATTAGCTCCAGCTACAACTGCTACAGCAGATACTTATGGAATTGTGTCAAAGAGCAGTTATGAATTTGCTAGTTGGACTATCGATAGTGTAGGTACTGCAGAAATTAACAAGGTAGCTTATCCTGCTCAAACGTCTAATGGAGATGAGAGAAAAGCTAGAAGATTAGAGCCATTCTTGATTGATTCTACAGCAAACGCAAATATTGTATACGTAAAAGCTAGATAGTATGCTAAACAACAAAAAGCATTTGGGTAGTCAGTTTGGGCTTGGAACTATTAGGTTTGGTCAACAAGTATTAGGCTTGTCTTTAGATTCCATATTTGCTACTTACAACTTCACAAATATGTGGAGTGCTGAGAATATTAC
>Ga0208898_1002137_pt1 | contig 12313 bp, 6 predicted proteins | sample VirMetDEL_Mar_4_FD_184513 | JGI IMG/M metagenome (GOLD analysis project Ga0208898, IMG submission 184513) | Aqueous microbial communities from the Delaware River and Bay under freshwater to marine salinity gradient to study organic matter... | ecosystem: Environmental > Aquatic > Marine > Coastal...
GAAGCCAAAGGACTCGCCGTGCCAATCCCAACTTTGCCATCACTTGCAACAAACAACCGCCCAGTTCCAGCAGTCGAGATGGCTACTTGATCTGCGCCGGGTGAATAAAGTCCCGTGTCAGCGTCAAAAGCAATCGCTGGTGCGGATGCACTGCCCAGTGGATGGCTAGCAGTACTATCAAATGTCGCCGCCCCAGTTACATCTAACGTTCCAGGGATGTCAATATCGTTAGCCCATTCAACACCAGTACCCCCTGCATCGGTTTGCAGAAGTTGACGTGCAGCTCCATCAGCAAGTTTGCTAACTGCGATTTCAGCGCTAGAACTAATATCGGCGTTTACAATCGTGCCGTCGGTAATCATCGTGCTAGTCACGACACCGCTAGAACCAGTCGTTACAACAGTTCCGGTTTCATTTGGAATGGTGACGGTGTTATCTGCAGTTGGATCAGCAACGGTTAGTGTTGTCTCAAAATCGTTATCACTTGTACCTTCATAGACAAGATCGACGCCAGCACCTAGCGTCAAGTCACCTGTCATGGTGTCGCCAGCTAACGAAACTTTTTCATCGTCAAGTTCAGCAATTGCACCCTGGACGTTGGTACTAACAACGTCGCCGTAAGGTGTGAAGCCGACGTTTGATGCGATCTGTGCAGTAACCGTTTCCGAGGTCTCGATCAGTACGTAACTCGTACCGTTCGACAGCAAAAGATCGGGCGGCTCAAGTGTTACCGTTGGGGCGGGTGCAGTACCGGTGCCGGTTTGTGAAACAACGACGTAATAACGGTTGTTGCCGGTATCTGCCGCAGGTAGCGAAGCGCCATTGGTGAAGCCAGCAGCCGAACCCTCAGCAGTTACTGAATCAAGCAAGTTGCTACTTGCGTCATACGTACCAGCAAGAACGATCTCACCAGCGGAAATACCGACCGGCTGGAAAACGTTACCGTCCCAGAGGAACAGGTCACGGGTTAGTGGATTGAAGAAGAACTGACCGATATGGTCAGCAGTTGGTTGGACTTCACCGAACTTGGAAACGGCATAATCGCCAACCTTGGCACCTGTAACTGCATTGTCTTCAATACGTGCGGACGGTAGTGCGCCAGAGGCGATCTTGCTTGCATCCAAACTTGGGATGTCTACTGGATCCAGGAAGGCCGTCCCAGTGACATGGCCTTGACCGTCAAACGTAATCTTGGTTCCAACGCCATTACTGACAACATTGGTGTGGTTAAGATTGCCGTCAGCATCAACGCTTAAACCCGTGCCTGGCTTAATAACGCCACCAACACCTGGTTGCGCATAGGGCAGATCACCACCCTGGATCGTGCGACCTGAAACAATAAGGCCAAATTCGTTGTATTCGACGACATGAAGCTGGGCGGAGCTGTTTGGCGCCACAGTGTTGTCGATCGCCAGCGCGCCGGTATTAACGGTGAGCCCATTGCCGGGAACTGAAACCGCACCCTTTGAGCTAGAGGTGGCATCAGGTAGGTCAGCCCCAATGATTTGACGAGCTGTAACAGCTCCGCCACCTGACGTTGGACCCGCCAAGAACTCTGCAGGGTTAGCAGTGGGTTCAATGGAACCGTCAAGGGTTACAGAGTCACCAGTGGCCGTGGTGCCAATGAGGATAGGACCAGTTGTGTCGCCGACGATCTCATTGACAGAGCCTGCTCCCTTAGCTGCTAGCCATTGGCTGCCAGACCAGATGTAGAACTTGTTATCCGTGGTGTCGACTGCGACCTGACCGACGCGAATACCTGCTGCAGGCAGCCCAGCCGACACGACGCCACTGCTGTTGTCATCTAGCTTTTCTGCGGTAACAGCACGATCTGCCAGCTTTGCTGTCGTTACGCTCCCGTCTGGGACTGTCCCTCCGCTGATCTTGTCAGCGGGGATCGTACCTGCCCCGATGATTTTGACCGACTCCTCTAGGAGGGTCTTGGGATCGATCTTTTTTGTCTGTGCTGCAGAGTTATCGACAATTGCAAGGGCATCATTCGCAGACACCGCGCTGGTCAGGGCTACCAGCTCTGAGATTTTCCGATCAGCCATGCTGGCAACGCTATGAACCTTACCCCTAGTCTAAGCCGGACTCAATTTCGATAGATCCTGGCCCTTCTTCCAGGTTGAGTAGGTTTGGCGGCAAAATCTCCTGAGTTAGGTACGACGGCAAGTTGCCCTGCCTCAGCTGAACCATGCCCGTCGTCACGAACTCAATCCGTGAGTCAATAACAAATTCAGGAGCAAAGCTCATACCAACGCTGGTCACGATGCAATCGCAGTCGTACCAAACAGATTCGCTTTGGCTCTGATAGATATAGAACAGCCCCTTAAACTTTGACCCTTCCTTGAAGCGGATCACAAGTTGCGAAAAGTAGTGAGCCAGCTCCGAGTTGGCAATGTCCTCTGAATCTTCGCACTGCGTATATTTGTAATCCCAAATAGCAGTGATTCGTCCCTGACCGCTGATCAGTCCTTCGTCATAGCGGAACCTATACTGTTCGCCCAGAGTGGTCGTGTCTACAGTTTCACGTTCTGTTGTGATCTCCCACGAACGCATCTGCGCGACACATTTGCTCCTAAGGTTGACAACATCTAGCGTGATGTCTTGGACCCCTGAGGGTAGGACAAGGTCTAATGCACTGGCCTTACCGCCTGAGACCGCCAGTGAATAGCTGTCGTAAAACCGAATCCCGCCTGCATCGTCAACATGAGCCCAGCGAGTAACGTCTTGTTCTCCTGTTACACCTGCGAGCAGCTCTAGGTCACCTGCATCAACGCGTCTAACCTCAACCTGATCACCTGTGATGAACGGGCAGGGACCGCCAAACTCAACAGAAATGCGCTTGGCGTCAACGTCAACGTCGGCAGGTTCCAGGCAGAACCCAACAGGCTGACCTGTGCGGCGAAGCTGAATAACGCCCTGATCACCGAGGTAAACACTCATAAATCAACCCCAACAGGCGCACCGTTGACTTGGAACGCCACCGAAGCAGCCAGGACTTCACCAACTGCCATGGTCATTGCCGCTGACGTCAGCAATGCTTCCACCGTGATGAATTTGCCTGTCGTCGTTCCATCGTTAATGAATAGCTTCAGCTGTACTGGCTTGGTCTCAGCCGCGATCCCATCAACTGAGCCCACCGTGCGCTCTTTCATCAGCATCTCGACCAGGTCGCGCGCTGAATTGTTGGTGCCGTCTTGGTAATAGAAAAGCGTACAAGACCCAGTTGTTGTGCGCAGGCCAGTGATGATCGTGTTGTCGGTGTCCTCAAGAGTGGTCGTCGACAGCGGACTCATTGATGAATTGATCGACCAGTTGGTCACAGCAGCCGCCTTGACCGAATCGATGTACAAGCTCCCATGCTGACCAGAAAAGTAAGTCATACAACCTCCGGTAACAGCGTTGCGAGCAGCTCAACCTGCACTGTAGAGACGCCTGGGTAGACAGACCTCATCACTGGCGGCTGGGCGTAGCGGTACTGTGTGCGATACCCAGCATTGAAAAAATCAGAAGAGCCCTTCCATCCTGCGCTTATCTTCGTAGCGTCCATCGCGACAGCAAATGTTTTGTACGTTCCAAGCTGTTCAAAATAGTGCTCCATAAACTGCTCAGCCAGTGCGTCTGGGATGTTCTCGTAGGTCAGGCTCATGGAGTGGTTGTATCGCAGGCTGCCATACAGGATCCGCACCTCTGCCCCGTCCTGGGCATTGAAGGTTTTGATTGGCCAGTTGCCAGCGTTAAAGGAACGGGATGTCGGCGTGATTGAGGGGTAGCTTGTCATTCGCTCACTGCCCAGATCGTGTTGCCGTCATCCTGAAGGATGTCCTGGTTAATTCTACTGACCCCGTTTTCATCACAAGGAAAGCTGCTAGCGACCACTTCAACCAGCTGGTCATCGTTGACCGTGAGCTGCTCAACTTGGTAAACCCCAGAGGTGCTCGTTGCTTGATTCAACGAGAAGACAACGTTCCTAGGTGCTGTGGACTCTCCATTCTTAACGGTCAACGTCGCCTTCTGGGGTGCGTCAGATCCAGGGGTGTAGACAGTGACCTCGTAGCTTCCATCCTCTATCGGTGAAAGCGATTTGATATCCCCGTCAGCCGTAATGGTGCCAAGCCGACTAGAGCTAAATGGGTTTGAAATTGTGCTCACCTTGATGTAGTCACCTGGAGCAAGACCAAGACCTTCAGGGGAGGTGAGGAACTTCACGGTGTGGGTCACGTGTTTGCGCAAAGCCAGCATGTACTTGCAAGCAAGAACCGCCTGATCCTTGCGGGTGCACCATTCAGCCATGGGGAAGCTTTCCAAGGGGACAGTGCCCTCTAGGTCTGCAGATGCTTCGCCTGCGTAGCGAACAAAAACATTGCTCTCCTCTGGGAGCTGTCTTGCCTCGCCCGTCCGATAGGTAGCTGATGCTTTGAACGGTGCTCGTTCTTCTGTCTGCAGGTATTCAATATCAAAGCTTCCTTCGATGATGTTGCCTGCAGTGAAGATCGCTTTGATCTCAACAGGATTCAAGCTGATACCACCAGCGGCATCAACTGGGATGGCAGGCTTGACGGCAAAGCGTCCTTCGACCATCACGAAGTTGCACAGCATCAGCGGGGCCATGATGGTTGCATACTCCCTGATATTGACTGCATCCTGAATGACGGTGTCGCAGAAGATGTGATTGCGTGCCAGGAACCGACTGGTTTGCACAAAGCTTTCCTCATCAAGCATTGCGCTTGAGATCAGGTCGCCCACGCCAGTGTCTTTGTTGGTCAGCAGATACCAGACAAGGTCTGAGAACAGGTTGCTGCGGCCAATCTTTTCCCCGTTGCCATCAACAATTGAGTCTGGGTCGGTGCGATAAACCTGCACTCCACCAGGAATCCAATAACGAAGCTGACTGACATCCGTCAAGCGTCCTGACGCACGTACGGAAAGCCCGTACATGTTCATGTTGTAATAAGTAGGGGCTGTGCTGTTGTCCACCATCTCGTTGACGTAGACGATGGTGTGCTCAGGGGACGATGCGTTGCTCTTGTTGATCAGGCCCGGATAGTAATCGACATCAGCTAATTGAGACCCAACAGCAAAGAGGCGAGTTGTGGGTTTGACATATCCTGGATCGACTGTTGAAGAGCCGATTGCATCAACACGCATGTTGGCGATTACTGTTCGAGCGCCTTTTGCATACGCCTCAGCAAGGAACTTGTTGTTCTTGGTGACGGGGTCACTGGTGATCGCGTAACCCTTGTTAAAGGTGTCACCTACCGTCCAGCCAGGGCTGCTGCTAACAACACGAAGCCGAGGCTTGTCCCACACATAGGATCCATAGAGTTCAGGCTGATAGCCAGGTCGTGACTGCAAGCCAGGCGAGTAGACGCTGGTACATGTCACCTCGATCGCAACACTGCGGCTGCCAATGGTTTTATAGATAGTCCGAGATCGAGTCTGGTTGGGATACAGCTGCGGGAAGCCAAGCACCTCAGAACGCCAGCCATGAGCCTTGCCGTGGTCAGTGTCATACGCCTCAGTGTCGTAATCAACGATTGACACCAGGGTTGCGCCGGTGTTGGTGTCGCTGACGTCATAGCCGACTGCCTTACCTGAAGTCTCAGGGTTTGTAACTAGCGTTGCTTGTGCAACTCGCCTACCTGCGTATTTGATGACGAAATCGCCGTAGGAGCTAGATGCAATGATCGACTGCATCGTTCCAGTGGAAGCATCCAGCTGTTCAAAGATCTCGTTTTCGTCAAAGCGCAAGGCCACATCCCCAGGCAAAGGCTCGAACCTGAACTCATACTTGTCTTCCCTAAATGGGAAATAAAGCCTCACGAAGTTGTACTGATCAACAGGCTGGTTGCCACGAACCACAAACTGGTTGTTCAGTGGGCTCCATTCATAAGGCTTGCCTGTTGGATCAAGACCTGCCTTGCGTACTTTGATCGTGAAACACGAGGACCTGTACGTGTAGAGGTTCATCACGCCATTGGTGATCGTGACGTTGTCGGCGTCAAAGTCTTCCAGCTCGCTTTCTGTCGGGATCTCCTGGAAGTTGCAAAGCCCATTGAACTGCTGCCAAACCTGGCTGCGAATGCCAACTTCGATAACATCGCATTTCCTGACTGCCCGCACTAGCCCCATTGCCTGATAGGCCAACGGAGAAGCGGCTAGACCAATGTGATTTTTAGAGTTTAAGTTTTCACCCGGCTTTGCTATGCGTTGAAGATACCTGCTGTCTTTGTCGAAGATCATCAACTTTGAAGCGAGCGTTATGAACGGAGTGCCGAACCGCTCAACGCATTTCAGTTCAATAATCTGCTCATTGCCGTCTTCAGTCCAGACCGGAACATGCCTTTTCTCAATGACCCAGGTCATGCGACCAATCTGGATTGTCTCGCCTAACTGCAGCAGGTCGTCAGCGCGGGCTCTTTCGTTAACACTGCGGCTTTGAAGGTCTTGCTGTGTAACGCCGCCCTCAGTCGGGTTGTACTTGTAATCGAACTCAAGGACACTAATTAGAAATCTGACACGCCAACCAATATCAACGGCAACATCGATTCGCTCTGTTGCTTCGACCCAATCGCCACCAGGTGCTCGGTAGGCATAAAGGCCCATCATGCGGCCATAGCTACGACCCACGCCTGGCATCCCCTTGTTGTCTGTGCCGCAGATCTTCTCCCGTTCTGCCTTGGGACGAGCTTCGCCGTCTTTGCCGCTTAACTCATCCAATCTGCTGACAACCTTCCAGTTGACCCGCTGAATGGTGCCACTAGGGATGATGTTGTACGTACCAAAGGCTGTATCGCCTGTTGGGGTGTAGCTATAGGAAAATCCTGTATCGACTTCAGCTTCAGCAGTTGGACAACTGAAGATTTCATCCTCAACTTCAGGGTCGCCTGATGCTGGCGTGCCTCTGGTGCCGCTGATTAGATCACTTGCCTTAATGCGGTTGTTGCCCGGCCCAGACCTGTAGTAGACCGCATAGTTGTGCTCGCTTAGCTTTGAGAGTGGCTGCGTCCCGACGTAGGTGCTTTCAGGGGCAGGAGTGGCAGCGCCCCATTCGCCTGCGGCGTAGAGAAGCTTTGCGACCTGTTTGCTCCCATAGCTGAACAATCGAGACCAAACCAGGTCAGGGTTGATCAGCAATCCACCGGAGACAACACCGTCGGCGTTGACATACTTGCCGAAAGGAATCGGTACCGTCGTCGCCCACGTTGCGATCTGCCCGACACTGTCGAACCCGTAGGTGCTGTTATATCGCGTCGGGCCAGTCAAATCCGCTTGTTGGATCTGCCTGCGTTCTTCACGCTCTTGCTGCTTAGGCTTTGGCGCTAGCAATACACTCACGCCTGTCAGGATTGCTCCAACAGCAACCGAGACGAGGACGCTGACCGGATCACATCTAATGTCTGGGACGTGGTCGTATTCAGCCGGTCTAGGTTTTGCGTTGCGTTCTAGCTCTAGCTTGAACGCGTAAAACTCCTCATCGGTTAAACCGATTGTCTTCGCAAGCTGTTTTTCGTACGGAAGCAGTACAACGGGGATTCGCTGTGGGCCGATAAGGGGTGCCAAATCACGGCCTTGGTTGCTTCGCTTACCGTCAACAGACCCCGATCCCATACAACTCCAAATGCGACGTGGTCGTTTTTGAACAAAACGGTGTCCCCACTGTACGCAGGCCGAGAGACCGGAATCCCCCACCGCCTGATGTCACGCATGATCTTGAAACTGCTGGCGTTGTACCAGTCGGGATCAAATCGCGGGGTCTCTATATCAAGGCATTCCAGGACACGGTAAACGAGGTTGATGCAGTCAATGGTGCTGTCACTCCCTGTGCCGCCAAGGCGGTAACGCATCCCGATTAGATCAGACGGAGATGCGATTCGTCGTTGGAAGGTGGCCACAAAGCAAACGGTTGAGACGACGGTTGGGGACGTTACCTCGAACAGCATCCAAGACGCTGGTTAGAGACAACACCACCCTGGTCTCGTCCCATCTCCCAGCACTGACCTGTCCTGTGTAGTTGTAGAGCCTGTGTTTGTCAGGGTCATTAGCGGCAACCTTTGAATCTGTCGGGTCAACGCGCACGACTCGAATGCGTGCCAGCCAAAACTGCTCAATCGCCTGCGACGCCCAGTCACGGGAAATATCGCTGTTAGGAAAGACCAAGTTTGATTCGATATTGCCGCCGTTGCGGTCCACCGTAATGCCACTGAAGCCAAAGGGCAGGAAGGTATGAATGCCATTCACCCATTCCACATTTTCCCCGATGTAGAAATTCTGGAAGCGGTACTGAACCGCAATGTCGGGGATCGTGAAGGTTAGGTAATGGGCGATGGCGTAGGTGTCTTCCATTTATAAGCCAATCCGACGACGGGAGCCTGGGTTCATCTGCAACCTGCGTAACGTGCGAGCTTCACCCAGCCTGCTGGATTGTTCAATGATCTTAGGTAGCTCTTCTTTCCGAATGTACTCGTTGCCGCCAAATTGGGTGATGCCCCCATTGATGGTGATTGAGGTTGGAGCCTCTGCTATAGCTGCGCCGCCGCCACCGATAGGCGAAGGTCCGTTAACAACGTTGTCTCCAGTTGCACCGCCAGCGTAACGCTGCATTGCATCAGCCATCTTGGATTCAGGGATGACGTATTCAGGCTCACCACCCTCTCCAACAATTGCCCTGGTTGGGCCGGTGACGTAACCACCTTCGGCAAACGGTTTTTGACCTCCAAGGAATTTACCAATACCTGTGCCTACACCACCCCCACCACCGCCAAAAGCTTCCAGAACCGTTAAGAACAGTTTCTGCGCCAGCATCTGGGTCGCCATGTCGATAAAGGCTCTGCCGATGTTCTCAAACATCCGTGCAAAGGCTTGCTCTACGGTTTCAGTTCCTTTTATAACTCCGACGATTGAGTCACTCAAGGCAGTGGAAATTTCACTGGCAATAAAACCGTATTGTTCAAAGAGTTGTTGCTGCCTTAATAGCTTTTGTTCAGCTTGGTCTAGCAGGTCCAACTCCGTTCTTCTTTGGTCTAAGAGTTCAGTCTGCAAGCGTTGCTGCGCTCTCAGGTTATCTAGCTCTTTGCCCTTATAGACCCCAGAAGCTATTTCATTGTCTAAATCTAGGATCTGTCTCTTTATTTGAGTTAATTCGCTATACCTACGATTTTGTTGTTCGATTACTTGCAGCTGTTGTGCCAAGGCGTCGCCACCAAATGGATTTGCAAGCTGCGCTTGAATTGACTGAAGTTGACTACCCGCCTGGAACGAACTATCTGCCTTCTGACGCCGAATGGACTCTAAAGTGCGCTCACGCTCCAGGGCCAGAAGGGTTAGCTCTGTTTTGAGCGCCTTCTTCTTGAGGTCTAGCTCGATGTTGAGGTTGTCGATAAGGAAATTCCGAAGCTGTAGGTTCTTTTCATTGGCCTGAATGTTGGCTATCTCATAACCAGCTTGCCGATCCAGCATAGTAAGAGACCTTTCGATAGCTGCTTCTCTGCCCCCTGTTGCTTCTGCGTAACGGATAGACAGGTCAATTGCTTTTTTGGCAGCGTTATTCAAGCCTTGGAACACCCTGTCCTGTTCTCTGGCGGCCTCTTCTGCGGCGCGTTGTGCATCTCGTTGCGCAGAAGCGAGTGCAGTGGCTTGTCGATTCTCCAGGTTTGCAATAGCGATACTTTGCTCTAACGCTGCCTGTCTTCTTCTTATGGCTTTTTCACCGTCATCTATTTTCTGATTTCTAATGTCTTCAAGTTTACCCAAATACTCGACTGTGATAACTTCCTTAGCTAACTCAAAACCTCGTGTAGTTGTAAGGTCTAAGCCAGAGTTTAAGAGGTTTAACTGTGCTTGTAAATTGTCGTTTTGTATTTGTGTGTTTCTTTTCCGCTCTTCCGCAGCCTGTTTAAGTTTAGCTTCTTGTTCCGCAAATTTTGGATCTACTTCGGGCGCAGGGATACCGGAACCATTTACAGCTTCATACACAGAAGGTGTTGCACGATCCCGACCGGCGTTTTGTAACGTCTCAATTGGGAATCTAGCTATGCTGAAAGGTCCCGAAGATGTTGCCCCAGATATAAATTTCTTTACCCAGTCGGGCATATTATCAAACGCACCAGCAAGGTTGTTTACTACCGTCACAAATCCAAGCATCGCTGGTAAAAGCTCTTTTACTAGAGCTGTGTATACCTCTTGATACCGTTTCTCTAATTCTTTGGTCTCCTGTGCGTAAGCATCGAGTTGACCAACAGCCTCAGGACCTAACGTATCTGTAATTTGCTGCAGTACGATTTGCTGCGCTTCATAGGCTTTACCAACCTCAAGCAGGCTGTCTACTTGTCGCTTTACAGCGTCGTCTACTTTAATTCCCGCTTCTTCTAGGGCTTCCAGCGCTTCTTTCGGCTTGCTGAGGCTGGTAGCTACAGCGTTCAGCTTTTGAGTAAAGTCATCGATAATTTGACCAACAGCACCACCAAGGATTTGCCCACCAAAACCTGATCCAACAAACGAACCGCCGATCGAACCAAGAACTGAGCCCGCTCCAGCGCCGAACAAGAGTGGGAAACCTGCGCCCAGTGCCAAACTTTCTGTAAGGGCAGCACGTTTCTTTTGAGCCGCTTTTTCCTGGTCGGCAAGATACTTGATCCTCTTTCGACGTGTGTTGTAACTCTGTAAATCTTTCTTAGCTCGTAGCTCCGCTGTTTCCGTGAGGAGTCTTTGTTCAAGCGCAGCCAGTTTGCGTAACCCTGCGGTGCGAGCCTGGATAGGACCGGCAGCAGTGCGCGTTGCGTTCGGGTCTCCAACAAGTCGCGCAGCTTTACTGGTAGCTTTTTGAGTTGCTTCAAGCGCACGTGCCACCTGATTGAAAATCGGTGGAAGTGTTTGTGCCTTGGCTGCTTGGGCGTTTAATTGCTCTGTGAACTGCCGACCGGCCTGCAGACCTTTGTCTATGTTGGTATTCAGGTCACCGTAGTAGCTGCTCAGCTGCTTGATGCCACGACCCGATGCGTTCAGCATCTCGCTGCTGGGCAGCATCAGAGGTGCTTGCCCGTACATATCGTTCAGACCCTTCGCAAACTGCTCGACCTTTCGCTGGCGGCGTGCCACCGCTTTGTCGATTGCTCGCTGATCGGTGTTGACCTCGGAAGCAGCCTTGCTGAAGTCGGCGAAGCCCGACCCGGCACGGGAAGCACGGCTGCGTGCCAGGTTTGTGCCGACCCTGGCTTGATCGTTGAAGTCTTGTTGTGCTCTAGCCGATCGTCTAAGAAGTTGTTCCTGCCGAAACAGCTCGTCGTTCAACCTTTTGGTTACACGGTTGTACGCATCAGCCGTGTCGGACGCTTCCTCAGTGCTGGAATTTACGTTGTCTAGTTCTCGGCGTATGAGCTGCTGGCTTTCTCGGAGCTGACTTACAACGTCTGTTGTTCTTTGTATTTTTTGTATGTAGCCCTCAAAAGAAATCTCAGTTTCTTTTATCCTGGGACCAAATACGCTGAAAAGTCTTTCTGCTGCTCTTAACTTACCTAGAGCTTTTTCTATAGCCGGTTCGAATGCAATAAAAGCAGTCGTGGCTGTAGCAATACCAGCGGCAGTAGTTAATCCGCCCGAGCCCGCACTCTGAAGTGCCTGCACAAACGGCTCTATACCTGATGTTGCCTGGCGTAAAAGCTCCCCTAACGCATTGAGCTGAGGTAGCGGGGCACTTACGTTCTTACCAAAAACCTGAAACGAAACAGCTGCTTGCTCTAAAGATTTACCCAGCGTATTTATTGCATCCGCACCAGCAAGAGCCCCGCCTGCAACTGCAAGCCCCTTAAGTGCGGTTGAGGCTCTTTTTGCGCCGTCGCTTATACCTTTTGTTACTCTTTCAAACCTGGTTAGTTCTCTAGCCGGTGGAAGTAACTTCTGCGCTCCCCCTCCTACTCCACCACTACCACCTAATTGAATGTCTCTAGCTCTGGCACGCAGACTATTTAACCGTTTCTCCAAGCGGTCGATTGCCCGCTCTACTTTTGTGCTTTCAACGCTTAGGCCGATTTGGGCGTTGAAGTCAGCCACGGACCGTCGTAAGCACTACAAAGCAGTCTAACGGCGGGCTGCTATTGGGTTGCCCCAGCGGGTTGCCGCCCCTGGAGCGTGACCAGTCACCCTCGATGACCGATGCCTCAGCCTAAGCCGCTGCCGCCCGTTGAGCTGCTGCGCGAGTACTTTGACTACGACCCGGATTCCGGTGTTGTGCGGTATAAGAAACCCCGAAAACGCATACGTGTAGGGGAGCCTGCCGGGAACTGCCGCCCCGACGGCTACTTAAAGATCT
>Ga0208898_1002138_pt1 | contig 12312 bp, 23 predicted proteins | sample VirMetDEL_Mar_4_FD_184513 | JGI IMG/M metagenome (GOLD analysis project Ga0208898, IMG submission 184513) | Aqueous microbial communities from the Delaware River and Bay under freshwater to marine salinity gradient to study organic matter... | ecosystem: Environmental > Aquatic > Marine >...
GTGCGCTAACCCCGTCGAGACGCCCGTTTTCACAGGTTCCTATAGGGGTTGGGCGCATCAGTCCCACACCCCCCACGCCTGTCCAATCTCACGCCGGCGCTTCTGCCACGCCTTCCATGCGATCTCTTCGTGCCGGGTCGTCCTTGCCCTGTCCAATTCTGCCATGGCTTTCTTGAATGTGACATACTGCAGTATCTTTCCAATAATATACTTCATTTCTGCTCCTGTGGTTTGTGTTGTGTAGCCGGTCGATCCGTCCACTTGCCAGTGTCCTTCATCAACCAACGCTGAAACTCATTCAGATCCCCCTCAAGCCTATCGCAATGAACGAGAGGCGGAACCATACCCCGCGATCTAAAAAACATCCTGTACGCCCTGTCGACCTCGTCACGCGCCTTCCCGACGATGTCCTTGCGTTTGAGCGACCAGTGGTGCAACTCCATTCCATAGCCTGACTCGTTCATGATTCGGTCTCCTTTGCGTGCCATACTGTAGGCCTATCAGATTTGCGAAGAATAAGCCAGCTCGAAGTTCCATCTATTTTGCAGGCCAGCAGCCAAGGCATACCCCCCGCCTGTTGCTTTGCCTGGGCTTTCCACTTGCGGATGTTTATGCTCACCGCATTCTTTACTTCGACCGACCAGACCTGCCCACCCGGATCAACCGCGAGAAAGTCCTCGATGGATGTCCCGCTGTTCAGCTCGCGCACCTCCCAGTCTCGATCCCGCAGCAATGCTCCAAACTTTCTCTGACCCCGCCGTCCTTTTGATCTTGAATTGATGCTCATGAGTGCCTCCGTGTTTGTCCATGTTTTTGTGATGTTTTCATATGCTAACCTTTTAGGCGTTCAAGCGTGCAAGGGATTTCCTATACCTATTATTATATATTTTTTACCCCTATATTTTTTCTTTTTACAATAAGACTGTAAAACTCCTTGCACGCTTGCACGGCCCCACTTAAGTATCGCAAAACCAACTGGTTAAACCGTGCAAGTACAATTTTGTCGCTTGCACGCTTGCACGCTAATTGGCAAAACAAACCCGAATTGGTTAATACTTTACTCACCGTGGACTGCCCCCTCTGCGTACACACGCCACTTCCTGTCCCTTTCTGGCAGTGCCCGGACGACTCGACCATGCTTTTCGCGGCTCAATCGCCCAAGCAACGACCCGCACGCTTTGCTATACCTTAAGAGTTGCTGTGCGGTTTGTCTTGTTGCCACGTCCTCTTTTAACATGGCCTCAAGTTGCGCTGCCGTGCCCTCCCACCATTGGTCGAGTGCGCCGTAAGGGTCGAGCATATCAATCAGCTCCAGCAACTGCCTGTGGTCATCAAGGGAATGCAGGTGTTCCATCAAAACAGGATCCTGCCAACCTGTAACCGCCTGACGTGTGTCCTTGTAATCGTCCACCCATTCCTGCTCGCTCACCCAATGCAAAAGCGCCGGGATTTGTGCCACCAGTTTTTCACGGAATGCCTGCCGATTGTCTGGGTGTTCTGGCCACAGGGCGCTGTCTGGCTTAATAATGCGAAGCAGTAGCACCTTGTCCTGCATCCCGTCGTCGATAGGTGGTAACACCTGCAGCGACTCTGGTTCGTCGTTTGTGGCAATCATCACGCGCCAATGGGGCGAGAGATTAACAGCGTCAACGCCCTTCGGTTCGATCTGGTGATCGCATAAAACCGCCATCTGTTTTACGTTGGCCCCAAACGCCCGCCGCACACGCATATCAAACGAGCTGATTGCGTCATCCACCCTGAGCAGGTGCGACCCTGCCAGTTGGTTGTTGAACCGAACCTCACCGCATAGAAAAGCGTATGCGTCTCCGAACGGCGTATCCCCAAGCATCGTGCGGGTGATTTCCATGATCAAGCTTTTCCCGCTGTTCGCCGGCCCTGCCAACGCGACAACCGGGAGCGGAGACCACGAACGCCGGTGCAGGTATCTCCATGCGTGATAAAACCATGCCAGAAACCTGTTTCGGTTGTCGTCATCATCAAACACGCTGTAAATGATCTTCAGCAGATAGGCGCAATCCCCGTCCTCCATTTCTGGTACAACGGGAGAACGCAGAGAAAGGATTCGACCCGCAGGCAGAATGTGAACGCCTGCATCAAACCCTGCAAGGTTTCCCGCATACACCAGGTTGCGGTGCAGGTGTGTATCCAGAATAAAGTTGCCGATTTCCGACTCCGGCTCGTGCTTTTCTTTGTAATCAGACATACCTGCCCGCACCAAATGCCGGCGCAGAAGGCTCTCTGTCAGTTTGACGTATTCACCGTCCTCTTTGCGCATATAGTACCGCCCGGCACCTGAGCTTGTGGGCTGGAAATGCACGTCCTGCTCCATTTGCTCGACAACCTTTTGCCGTCGCAAATCTGCCAGCCTGTCGCGGATGTTTTTCGGAGTCAGCTTTGCCGCCTCGTCAACCTTGCGCTCAAACTCGAACACGTCACGGGTATTATTTGGATCCCATTGTGGAGCGCAGCGAGGATTGTAATGCTTCCACAGCAACCCCTTAACCACAGCATTTGGCAACTGGAAGCCATGAACACCCGTCAAAGATGCTTTTAGTAGCTTAGAATGCCCACCCTCGCCCTCAATCGCAGGTTCCGCCTCTTTGGTTAAGTAATCGGCATAAGCTTGCCTCACATCGTCCATTTCTTCGTCTAACGGCGGGTCGCATCTTTTTACTTCCTCGTCCGTCTCCCTCATGTCAAAGGTCTTGAACACGTCGGAGAGTTCCTTTGGCAGCGGTGCGATCATAGACTCGTCAAAGTCATCGAAATAATACTGCCGGCCATCTATCACCGAAGGTTCTGCCAACACATACGTCCCCTCTGACCGAACGTCTACGCCGTCAATGGCGTTTTGACTGCTGACGAACTTCTCCATGCTGGCAAAGTAGTAATGACGACCGCCGCTTGGAGTAGACGCCGAAAGCGTGTCCAATGGAACGCCCATTGCTTCCAGTGCCTTGACGCCGTTTTTGCCGTGCTTGCAATCTGCGTCCACAATGACCATGCCATTGCCTCCCCGGATCGCCACATTTGACTTCGGGTCAGCCGTCCACCATTCGATGATCTTTTCCGGGTCGGTTGTGGCCTCATGTACACCACCTGTTCCACGGTGTGGCATCTTAGTGCCAGGTGCGCATGGAAACACCCGCCAACCTCTTCCCGCGTACTCAAGCGCGGCCTGCATAAATGGATTGTCAGTTGTCATCGCCTTCCTCCTCTAACACACATTCCCAAGACAGCCCCCAGTATAAACTCAGGCAACCTTCTTGGTTGATCGCCGCGAATCCACCATGTCCGGCCATAGAACAATCTTTTTCTACAACCTTGCGCAGACATGATCGCGCAGCCTCCCTTAATTCGGGTTGGCTTGGTATATGCGCTCCTCCATCTGAGTGCCAAAACCAATTTGTAGAAGCCATCATTTTATGCACCCGGTCAAAATCAAAATTGTCCATGATTTCGTCAATTTGATTTTGGTATTTTTCACTTATACTCATCTCACTTCTCCAAACAAAAACCCCTGTACCAGTGGAAACATCACTTGCCTCTCCAAATGTAAAGAGGGGTGACCGTTGCTGGTAAGGGGTAAAGATTTCATTTGATTCGTCTGCCAAGAGGTTTCCAGCGCCCTTGACATTTTCAATACTACATCCACGACCCACATTTGTCAACCCCTACCACCCCACCAGCTCGTTGCCGCATTCCGGGCACTCTGGCACAAACGCCCGTGGATCCAACCCCGTGCGCATCTTGTAGCGCACCAGGTTGAACCAACACGCTGGGCATTCCACGTGTCGAGGGTAAAGCGTCTCATTGTCTGGCCCGTTTTGCGGAACCATCACGCCGTTTTTGTATTCTGGCTTCGTTGTCATTGGTCTCTCCTTTGTTTGTATACGTTCAGTCGGTCTCTTTCACAAAAACCCCGTCTTTAGACATATACCCCCGCCGATCCTTGATCTGGTTGTAAGCCAAATGGATGCAGGAAGCATAGTCCAGTTTTAGCAACTCGGACAGCATCACCAACACAACTGTGATGTCACCAATCGCGTCCGCAGTGGCTTGCAGATCGCCTTGGTAAATGGCGTCCTGCAGTTCGTCATATTCCTCTCCTAACTTCTCCATCTGTCCGTCCACCGTACCACCTGCACCCGGCCCGATGATCTTGCGGTGCATTCCCCATTGGGCGATCTTGTTCAGCAGTTCGTCAGTCGTCATTGTCATTCTCCTTTGTTTGCGGGCGCGATGCCCATGCTTTCAGCGTCAGAAATAATGCAGGAACGTAGCAGGTGCGCGACCGGATCCGAATCCAGATCAATGTCGGCAATAAAGTTCAGCATCTTTTCGCATAGCGCCTTTACCTTGTCCACATCTTGCCGAAGGATGCGATGTGCATTTGTGCAACCGCAGGTCGGGCATCGGTTAATGTATGGCGTCATCTCATTCTCCTTTGTTTGGTTTGATCTTGCCATCACCGGCACAAACCGGGCAGTCATCCCACCGCACATCGTCCACGTCTGCCTCATAGACATGAACCATGCCCTTTCCGTTGCAATGCAGGCACGTCTTGCGCCAGTCGATGCGGTCGAAGTTCGCGTCATATCGGTGTTTATCCACCGTTCTTGGACTATCTCCTTTTCCTGCGCTCATATGCCACACATCCCTTCGCATTCGGATTGAAAATCAAACGTCATCTGCCCCTTGTCCTCGTCACTGTCAAAGTCAATCTCATCGAGTGGTTTGCATGAATTGTGTAAGTAGACTTCCATCTTCAATGTCGGGTTGTGTTCCTTGTGTACTTTGCGAAGGTCTTTGTCAAACTGAATCGCCTTGGCAAAAAACTCTGGCTGATCATCCCGCAACCTACGCCACTCGGAATCGGAATGAAACGGGCAGTAGTAGCAAGCAGATCGTGGCGGTTCTGGGTATCCGTGCTTTCTCATCCACTGCTTGCAATGCTCCCTTGTGTATCGCTTCTCGATCAAAGGCCAACGGTGTTGGGTGAATTTATGAGACGCCTGCTTCATGCGCTGAATCTCGTCCCATGAAATACCAATCCATTGCGTGACGGTGACTTCTTTCTGACCGCGTTTGATGTCAGCAAGCTCCCGAATCTTGCGGATAATCTGCTGAACCTTATAGTCAGCAGTGCATGACCTACCAATGGCTGCGGTTTTGGTTCCATCCGGCAGGATGCCAAATGCTGGGATAATGTTTTGAACATGAGAAACGCCCTTATTTTGCCCTCGGCTGATCGTGCGTGTCGTCAAGCAGTCTTTTGTCAAATCCCCCTTGGTCACACGATGCACCGGAAAAGGAAGCTCACCCTCCAGCCAATCGAGCCAGTCGTACACATCATCCGGCTCGGCTTGAGTGTCGGCAAATATAGCAGCATCAGGCATTTTGCCACTTATCTCACCATGCTTTGCCATCAAAGCCAAGGCGGAAGACTGCACGCCTGCGCCCAAGTTTAGAAACGTGTACTGTGTTTCTGGAGGTGGGTCAAATGCGCTCATGATGTCACCCTACCAGAAAGCACCATTTTTTGTAAAGCCGAATGCGGATAAAATGTTGGATTTCGAGCATCTTATGAGCGGAGTCGCAAATATCCACCACCAGACCGTGGTCTTGACCCGGATAAGGACGCAACACACGCCCGACCCGTTGTTCCGTCCGACCCTTGGCCTTTCCCACCCGGGCCATGATCAGAACCTGGGCGTTGGCAAGATCAAGGCCCTCATCGGCCAAACTCGTGGCGCAAATGCAGTTGATCTCCCCCCCGCGGTACTTCTCCATAGTCTCCCGCCTCGGCTTGGCACCCATACCCGAATAACACGCAACCGCACCCGGTATCCCTTTGGCTACATCCTTGCACTGTTGAACCGTATCCAGCAGCACGATCCTGCTCGTGTGCTTGTACTGCTCCGCCAGCTCGGCCACAAACGCATTTCTAGCAGAGTTGCGGGTGACGCAATGCTTTAGAACCGCCTGCCACAATACCCGGCTGGACTGTTCATCATTCATCCATCTTTGTGTTTTTGCGCTCGCCTCCTGTAACGCCATTCTGCCCGCCTGTGGGTCATCGTAGCGGACGACCTTGTATCTGCCCGGCAACGTGCCTCCAACGGCTGACACGTCCGCCTGTGTGACTCTGTGGACGCACCTGCCAATGATCGGTGTAATGTCCTGATCGTCTTCCCGGTTGGGAGTAGCCGTGGCCCCCCAGACCATGCATTTGCGGATCCATCTGCCATCCCGCTTGTCCAGTGTGGTACGCATAAACGCCCGCCCCTCTGGCGATGCAATGTGATGGCATTCGTCCACAAACACCAGATCCACATCCCCGACTTCGGACAACCCTTGTATGCAGGCAAACTGGATCCGCGACGTGTCCAAGCCCACAGCCTCGCACGCTTCCCGCCCTTGCTCCACCTGCTCTTTTGTGTACGCCACCCACAAAACCGACAGCGGGCGCAGTTTGCGAACGCCTGCCAGCTTGATGGAAAGCGCGACCATGATGGTTTTCCCGGATCCCGCCGGCGCGACGATATGCCCAAGGTCGCATCCGGCCAACGCTTGAATCGCAGCGGTTTGGTATGGGCGTGGGTTAATCATGTGAAATCAACTTTAACACGGCCTCGATCCAGTCAATTAATGCGCCTGGAGTATATTCGCGCTCGTATTGGGTGCAACGCTTTGTGCCTGGGACGTTGCCGCAGATGCTTTTTTGCGTCTTGTTTGTGTTCGTTGGTGGTAGCGGTGGCAAGCTGGAATGATTCACTCCGCAAACATATAGCTTCGTCATCTTGTGCGCGACATGGCCGAAATCATACTGATCTATTTGTATGGTATATCCCCCAAACTCATCTGGCAAAAAGCCCACATCCGGCAACGGGCCACGAAACAACTTTGACCCGGCTGGGTGTTCTATAACTCCGCCATTCTGGCGAACCGTGTCAATGCACCACAATGCAAGCTGCTTTTCTTTATCACGCTCGGCCTTTGGATCTTGTGCGGATCGATGTGACATGTGCGCCAACACACCCCAGGATCTGCAAGGTGGATGGCATACGCATGGAGTGCCGCCTGCCCACGTCAATGCGTTTCTGTCCGCATCATAAACATCCCAGTACGGCCTTTTTTTGTACGCAGAGTCTCGCCTGCAAAAAAGCGCTGTATATTTATAGCTCATAGTCTCTCCTTTGTTAAACCGCCACGCCACACACGGCATTGGCTATTGATCAATCATCCACCGGCCAGAACGAATCACACCCATCCTCACCCCACTCAAAAACTGCAACCGGAACCGGCTGACAAAAGCCCTCGCTTTCTGCAGTTTGCTGCATGGCGCGGAAATTAAGCGACCGCAAACACTGATCCATCATCGGACAGTCTTTGGTCGCACATCCGCAAATGTCATCTTGTAGTGGGTGTAAATTCATTTTAAATAGTGGCTGCATGGGGATAACGATGGCAACCGGCACCGTGTATGACAGCCTATCCCCTGGCACATAATTAGAACGGCATCGATTCGTCCGCAACCGCGACCGTCTCCTGCGCAGGCGTACTCGCACCATCGGCCTTGCTGATCTTCCACGCGGCCAAGTTGACGTAATAACGATCCTTGTACTCGTTGCCCCGGATGTTGAAAGCAACCGTTACCTGGTCACCCGTGTCGTATGCGTCCAGCTCACTGACCTTGTCCTTGACAAATTCCAGCTTGATGTCTTGCGGATACTTGTCCTCGGTGGTGATAACGAATTCACGTTTCGCGAATCCCGAATCAAACGTCTGCGTTTCTTGGATCACCTTGATTGTGCCTGTGATTTCGTAACTCATTTTTGCTCCTTTTTGGTTGTTGGTTCTTTCGCGCGTACGTCAACACGTACGGCAAATCCGGGTTGGCCGAAGTATGTACCCGGCTCGGCTTTGAGCGGGATCTTAACGCCCGCCCAGTCATCTACTTTACTGGTGCCGGTGCGCAGAATGATCGCCTTGATGTTGGTGGCATTGAGCTTGAGCGGTCGATCCAGCTCCTTGAAGTGCATCAGAATCACGTCCGCATCCTTCTGCCCGTTTTGGTACACAAGCTCCTTGTGCTTGGACAGGTGATCCACCGTGAGCCACACAGTGCCCTGACCCGCCAAGTCCACGCTCGACAGAAAGCGCCTGTCCATGTGCTTCGTGATGCTGCCGGTGATGTTCTCGCCTTCTGGGATTGGTTTTGTTGTCATCTTACTCTCCTATTTGTTCATAGATTCCACTCATGTCAAACTCATCCGTCACCTTTCTCACAATCCAAGGTGGCGCGATTGCGGTCTTGCATACGGGATGCTCGCCTTCAACGCCAGGCCACACCATGGACTCGCAACATTGCTTGTAGTCCTCCAGCGCCTGCAACACCAACCGCTTCGTGCCGGCAACGATCAGCGGATCCACTTCCCGAACTGCCACATCATAAGGCGCAGACTTCTCCACAAACACAAACTGGATCGGGCCCGGGTCTTCGCCGTAAATGGTCTCGAGAACCAACCGATACACCGCATCTTGTATGTGGTATCCGTAAGTATAAAACGACTGATCCACCTGCCCAATATCTTGGCAGGTCTTCAGATCGTACAGCACATCCTCGTCAATCAGATCTGGGCGACACTGTACCAGTACCCCGTTGATCTCGACTCGGAACGTCTGCTCAACTTCGCCGGCTGGCAAAAGCCCGTGGTGGTAAACCGAGTCAGCCATCGCCTGCAGCTGATCCAGTTCCTCGGTCTTGATTGGCTCAATGCCTTCCGCCTGCATCCGTGCCCACTCTTCTTTTCCCGCCTTGGTGCGTCGATCCAGATCAAACGCCTGGTAGTTGTGGGTGAACGTGGCCGGTTCCAGAATGAACTCGTGCGCCATCCGTCCAAATCGCAGGGCGGGTGTGTCCAGCTTCTGGGTCTGCGATGCCTTGAAGTGAGCTGGCGACTTTAGGAACAGCTTGATCCCGGTGGCACTGATCGCGCAGTTATCGTGATACTCGCTGTTAGTTTCTTGTAACCCTTTCATCGTACTTCTCCTTTGTTTTGTGCATTCTCCGCCAAGTCCAACACCACCTTTCTCACCATTGCGGTAGGCGTGATTCGGTACTTGTCCGCCAACTCCACCAGTCGCAAATAGTCGCTCTCGGTGAAGTTGACGTTCACGGCTCGCTTCGGTTCCTTGGCCCGGTCGAAGTGTGGATTGCTTGGTTTCATCCGTTGCGACTCCATGCTCGCAATGCAGTCCCGATTAGAATCAACACCGGGATGGTGAGTGCGAAGATGATGTCTATCAAAGCCCACAAGATAGCGGGCACCTCTTCCTCTTTTTGGCGCTCCTCGTCGATCAGTTCGTCGACGATGTATCCAGGAGGTTTCGTCCAGTCTACGTCCAGTCCGTTGTGTTTGCGTGCCATTGTCTTTCTCCTTTGTGTTTATTTAGTGAAGTATCCCAACACATACGCCAGCACTATCAATAGTAGAAGCAGCATGGCGTACATGTTATCGATTGAACTCATGACTCAATCCGGTTTGCTGTCAGCGAGTTCCAGACTTCGCTGTAGCAGGTGATGCCGGAATCCGTGTAGGTCTCGGCCTCGTACCCTTCCAGATCGTCAAACAAGTAGCGGGCTTCCTTCAGCACACGATCCTCTGCGCACCAGTATTGCCCGTCGGTATACTTCTCGTCCGTGTTCCGGTAGGTCGTCACACAGATGTGGCTTTCCTCTTCGTCCACTTCCACGCGGACGCAGTTGTCGTTTTGGTATGCGACGTTCTTGAGTGTGGTTTCGATCTCGGCAGTGGTCATGGTCTTTCTCCTTTGTTGCGACTGGGCTCATCCCTGTCGACAACTGCATAGTCCCATAAACCGCCTTTACGGTCAACCCCTATTTTAAGAAAAAATTACTTTTTCTTACAGGGTCGCAAAACCGTCACAGACCGGACGCATGAACGCACCAGCGCAAACCTTTCTACGTTGTCATCATACGCCATGGACTCTGGGTAGTACCACGAGTCGAGAACGATCTGGAAGTCGTCCGCATACACGCATCTGCCCACTGCCACAAAGTCAATGGTTTCCGGGCCGGCTGCGTGATCGGTGAACTCTACCCGCAGAATCTCGCCCACCAATCTCATGGCGCCACCTCCGGCGTTACAGTAACCCGCATCCGCTCGTTCCCCTTGTTGTCGTAGCAGATTGCCTTGGCCGCTCGGTGCGATTGCCAACCACCACGGGACTCATAGCTTGAGCGGGCTGCAAGCGTCGGGTGGCGTTCCACCACTGCGCCAGGTAGTTCCATGACCGATTGCGAATGCAGATGTCCTGTGTGGATATACGCACGTGATGCCTGTCCCCACATCTCACGGAACGCCGGCTCTGCGCTGAACAGCCCGCCCAGATCCTTGTCTTTCCGCTTGTGCCCGTGGTGGAACGCCAGCATCGTCTGCCCATGCAGATGCGCATGGTATGGCATCGGGCTGTCATCCACTGTCACCCGGGGATTGTTGCTGTAGATGTGTTTGACGGCCACTTTCAGCCACGCAACAGCGGACTCGTCGTGGTTGCCCTCCACATTGATCACATGGACGCGCTTGTGCTTCTTCAGCGCCTCGCCAATCATCCACACTTGCAATTCCAGCGCGACCTCGGCAAGCTTTTGATAGCGCGAATCCGTGTCCAGTGCGTTGTGACTGATCGGCGTCTCTGCGATCAAACCTGAGTAGTGCAGGAAGTCGCCCAAGTTACAAATGATGGCATCATCCGCATCCGGCATCCGATCCATCATGTCGCTGAAGCACTTCCACAAGATCTTGCGGGCGTCTGCGGTGCTGTAGCTCTCGCCACATTCACGCCCCCATGCGTACAAGCCGATGTGCAAGTCCGCGATGGTGTAGAGATTGATCAACCCGTCGGCCTTGGCTTTAGGCGTTGCAACCCGTGGCGCAGTTGGAAGCCCGGCACAAGCGGACTCGATTGCATCCATGACCGCCTGCTTGGCATCCTCCTTGTCTTGGCTAACCCGATCCCATCGCTGGATCATTTCCCCGTCTTTAATGTGCACGGTGGACTTGTCGAGTTGGAACCCGGCTGGAACTGACTCGCCACGCATACCGACCGTAAAGTCCACGCCCTGTTTAGCAGCGTGTTGTTTGACGCGGTTAATGGACTCTTGGACGGTTGTCCTGCCTTTGCCCAGCCTCCTGGCAATACCACGGATTGAGTTTTCCTCGCCGGTTGCGATCAGTGTCAGATACTGAACCGCATTTTCGCTCCGGGCATACGGGATCAATGCTTCTGCTTCTTCCTTCGTCATCTCTTGCTCCTTTGTTTTGTTTAACTCAGTCCCATTGAGGACCGAAAAAGTAGACGGCATAGAACATGGCTTTGCGCCTCCACCGTGGAACGCCGTCGAGTTCCATCGCCTCTAAAAATATTCTGGCTGCCAGCTTGCCGGTAGACCAATCGGGTTGGTACACGCACAAGGCGTCGTGTACAATCGACGCCCGCTTGCCATATCCGCCCTTCGGTAGGATGCGTCGGAAAAACCACGGGATCGAAAGCAGATCAGAGCGGAACCCCGCTGGCACGAGCATCGCCTTGCCCGCGACTTTCGAGAAATAAATCAAATCCTCGTCTAACTCATAAGGAGCGGACGAGAAGGGGCCAGGCAACAGACGCACGACCGGATCGGACATTAACCCGGCTTTTTGCACGTCTGTGCCTGAATAAACAATTTTCATTGCTTCGGCGTGGGGGTGGGTGCGGGTTCCTCTTCAACCTCTACGAACGAGTTCCCGTCACCGATGATCTGTTGCCCGCTCCCCTCGTTGACATAGAAGGTGTTGTCCTCCTCGTCGTCCTCGCCGTACAAAAGGGCTGCTGCCCGATCGGAGCATCCAGTGAACATAACAACAGTAATCGGGATGAGTACAATCTTCCAGTTCATCATTCTGCTCCTTCTTCTTCGGCTTTCTCTTGCCAGTATTCTTTGCGCTTGCGGATGAGTTCAAGTTTAGCCTCGGTGTAGCTTTCGTATTTGCCGTAATAGTCCGCCTTGGTTTGAGCGGATTGTGGAATGGCGTCGCGGATGGTAGAACACCCGGGGGCGAGATTAAGCACCGCCAGTGCGATCAGTATCTTCTTCATTTTCATCTCTGGGTTTGGGTTTGCCAGCTCCTATGACTGGTATAATTCTTACGATGGGGAAGTGCCTCGCGATTTGCAACCACTTTTTTAGAATTATTTTATGTAGGTTCATCGAATGGTTCCGCC
>Ga0208898_1002143_pt1 | contig 12294 bp, 12 predicted proteins | sample VirMetDEL_Mar_4_FD_184513 | JGI IMG/M metagenome (GOLD analysis project Ga0208898, IMG submission 184513) | Aqueous microbial communities from the Delaware River and Bay under freshwater to marine salinity gradient to study organic matter... | ecosystem: Environmental > Aquatic > Marine >...
AAGTAACGCTTATTGCAGCCACTGAAACGGAACTGACGGTCACTGTAGACCGACACTTCGAGTACTCACGACTCATTGAGGACATCGTTGAAGTACAGGCTCTTAATAGCCTTCGTCAGTTCTACACGGAAGACGCTGGTTATGCACTGTCTGTTAGAGTAGACACGGACCTCATTAACTGTGGTACTGGCTTTGGTGATGGTACGCGAACTGCTTCTCCGTCAGACGCTTCAAGCTGGGTAAACAGCAACGCTTACTATGTCAACGCTTCTAGCGGCTTGGCTACGTTTGCTGCTGACACTGTTGCTACTGGTGACAACTTTACTGACCTTGCGCTTCGACAAGCTATCAAGCTTATGGACGACGCTGACGTACCTATGGACGGACGAGTACTTGTGATTCCACCTGCTGCTCGTAAGTCAATCATGGGTATTGACCGCTACGTGTCTTCTGACTTCGTAGGTGGTCGCGGTGTTGAGTCAGGTCTCATTGGTAACTTGTACGGTGTAGACGTCTACGTTTCTAGCAATGCTCCTACTTTGGAAACTGCTGCTCAGAACGCAGGTGGCTCTATTGCTGTACGTGGCTGTATGTTCTTCCACAAGGACGCTATCGTTCTTGCTGAGCAAATGGCTGTACGTTCACAGACTCAGTACAAGCAAGAGTACTTATCAACGCTCTACACGGCAGACACGCTGTACGGTGTTGAAACTTACCGTCCTGAAGCTGGCTTCGTAATCGCCATTGCTGACGAGTAAGATCTTCAAAAGCATACGGGGGTCTTCACAGGCCCCCTTCTTGCTTTTCTTTGTTACACTTTCGTTTTCTTTAGCTGGAGCAGCGTATGGGTATCTTTAGAGGTACTGGAGGCACAGGCGACGCGACTACAGATGCTGTAGCGTCCCAAGTTGGTGCCGACGCAGCCACTGCTTCAGCTAAAGCAAATGCAGCCGCAGCTTCTGCAACAGCAGCAGCCAACAGTGCAACTGATGCGGCTACTTCAGAATCTAATGCAGCAACCAGTGAAACTAACGCTGCATCAAGTGCCACCAATGCGGCAACTAGTGCTTCCAACGCATCTACATCAGCGACTAACGCATCTACTAGCGAGTCCAATGCGTCCACTAGCGAGACCAATGCAGCAACTTCGGCTACAAATGCAGCCAGTAGTGCTACAACAGCAACCACTAAAGCATCAGAAGCAGCCACTAGCGCAACCAACGCTGCAACTTCAGAAACTAATGCAGCAACCAGTGCTACCAATGCTTCTACCAGTGCTACTAATGCAGCCACTAGCGCAACCAATGCAGCAGCGAGTGAAACGGCAGCAGCAGCCAGTGAGACAGCAGCAGCTACATCAGAAACTAATGCTGGTACTTCAGAAACTAACGCAGCAACCAGTGCAACTAGTGCTTCTACATCAGCAACTAATGCAGCAGCTAGTGCTACTAATGCAGCCACAAGTGAAACTAATGCTGGGACTTCAGCAACTAACGCAGCCTCAAGTGCTACAGCCGCAGCGTCCAGTGAAACCAATGCTTCCACGAGTGCAACCAATGCAGCCACATCAGCAACCAATGCAGGGACAAGCGAAACCAACGCTGCCTCTAGTGCAACGGCTGCTGCTACGTCTGCAACAAACGCTGCAACCAGTGAAAGCAATGCTTCAACGTCAGCTACCAACGCTGGAACCTCAGAGACCAATGCAGCTAACAGCGCGACAGCGGCAGCGTCTAGCGCAACAGCAGCGGCAAGCAGTGCAGCATCAGCAGCCACAGCATTAGACTCATTTGACGACAGGTACTTAGGTAGTAAGACTTCTGACCCAACACTGGACAACGACGGTGACGCTTTGGTTACTGGTGCGTTGTACTACAATTCAACCAGTGGTGTCATGCGGGTGTACGACGGAGCTAGTTGGATTGACTCAGGCTCCGGTTTAACTTTTGCAGAGCTCAGTTCTACACCGACAACGCTGGCTGGCTACGGAATTACGGACGCTGCAACAGCCGCACAGGGTACATTAGCAGACTCAGCTTTACAATCAGACTCAACACTTAACGCAGACAACATGACAACCGGCACGCTCGACGGTGGAACTTACGGAGCATAACAAGGGATAAACAATGGCTACAACTATTATTACTAAAAACGGCTCAGGTGCTCCTACAGCAGATGATCTGTCAGTTGGCGAGCTTGCTGTAGACTTAACTAACAAAAGACTTTACTCTAAGAACTCAAGCAACGCTGTTATTGAGCTTGGTGTTAATGCAGCAGCTGACACTACATTTGGTGACAACGTAAAGGCTATCTTCGGTGATGGCTCTGACCTACAGATTTATCATGATGGGACCAGCAATATATTGGCTGGAAACATTGTTATTGATGGTAGCGATGCGAGTGCATCAATTGCCTCACCAGCGGCACTCAACCTAAAAGCTGGAGACGCTAACAACGAATATTCCACGTTGCGTTTAGCGACTAGCGCGGATGGTTCGCTGGCAATGATTGGTGCAAAAGCTACAACAACAGGTGCTTATCCTAATAGCGTAGGACAACTTGAATTCGCTGTTCAAAACGGAGCAAGCACGAACACAGTGTTAACTGCAACCTCCACGGGCATCGACGTAACTGGCATTGTGACTGCTGATAGCGTCGGGATTGGTTGCACTCCAGCTAACTCACTAGAAATACAGCACAGCACTGTAGGCACAGGAAACGGCTCTAATAACACTTTAGCGTTACGCTATAACGGCACTACGCTATACGGTCAGCACTATATGGATGCTAATGGTCTCTATCATATTTTAGCTGACAACAGCGGTGCTGCTGGCGGCAATATGCAGTTGGATGCAGATACGACAATAAGGTTTGCAACTGGCTCGACTCCAACAGAACGCATGCGTATCGACTCAAGCGGCAACGTCGGGATTGGGACTGCTAGTCCCCGTTCGCAATTAGATGTTTCTGACAATGATTCAACCAACGGAACAAAAGTGATTGTTGACGTTAACTCTACTGACGTTAGCGCCACAAACAATGCTTCTTTTTCTCTTTATGAACTCGGCACTGAATACGGCAGATTACAACGTGCAAGAGATGGTACTGGCGCAGTTAAATTAACAGCATTAAGCACTCAGCATCTTGTTCTTGAAACTTTAGGTGCGGGCAATCTGTATTTTAGAACCAACGATACAGAAGCCATGCGTATTGACTCAAGCGGCAACGTCGGTTTGAACGGAAATACCAATCCTACAGGTAAACTACATATAGGGTCAGGATCAGGAGCGTCAGTTTCTGGTTCAGCAGACGATTTGGTTTTAGATCAAAGTGGAAACGCAGGTTTAACTATTTCTACAGGTGCAAGTGCTGTTGCTTCCATCTTTTTTGCAGACCCCGGCAGCGTTTCCGCAGGATACGTGCAATATACGCATAGTAATGATGCTCTGGCTTTTGCGACCCAAGCTACCGAAGCCATGCGTATCGACTCAAGCGGCAACTTGCTGGTGGGGACTACTTCACAGTTTGGTGCTACAGGAACAACAATTAGAGCTGATGGTTTAATATTTGCTGACCGTGACCAAGACAGTCCGTTGATTCTTAATCGTACTACTTCCGATGGCGACATTGCGGTGTTCCAAAAAGACGGCACCTCAGTCGGTAGTATTGGTGCTGCTAACGGTAATTTATATCTAGGGCAAGGCGACACTACCATCATGTTTTCTGCCAGTGCTGATGCTGTTCTACCGAAAGGTACAGACGGTGCTGACAGAGATAATGCAATAGATTTGGGTCAAGCCACTGTAAATAGATTCAATGACGCTTTTATTACTAACGGTGTCACTACAGGCTCAGACGGCAATGACAAGCAAGACATTGAAACACTGTCTGACGCAGAACAACGTGTTGCCGTAGCGTGTAAAGGGTTGCTTCGTAAGTGGCGTTGGAAAGACGCAGTAGAAGCTAAAGGTGACGAAGCACGTACCCACTTCGGAATCATTGCACAAGATCTACAAGCAGCATTTGAAGCTGAAGGCTTAGACGCTGGACGCTACGCAATGTTTATGAGCAACACTTGGACAGATGAAGAAACTGGTGAAGAACGCACACGACTTGGCGTTAGGTATCACGAGCTTCTCGCCTTCATCATCGCAGCAATTTAACAGGAGACACTTATGACAACATGGACAATATCAACACTTGAAAGAACTCTTGCTGACGGTGGCGTAACTGTTGCCCATTGGCGCTGCACCGCAGTTGACGGAGACTACTCTGCATCATCCTATGGCACTTGTGGGTTTTCACCAGACCCTTCAGATCCTTCCTTTGTGGCTTATGACAGCCTTACGGAAGCTGATTGCCTCCAGTGGTGCTGGGACAACGGTGTAGACAAGGACGCTACTGAGGCTGCTCTGGCGGCTAACATAGAAGCACAGAAGAACCCTGTATCTGGTTCAGGAGTGCCTTGGTAATGATCGACATCTGGACAATCGTAAACATTGCAACCGCAGTTGTGACTCTGGCGTCAGCTATTGCTGCCGTAACGCCCACGACTAAGGACGACGAGTTTATCGCCAAGTACATCAAGCCAGTCATTGACGCCCTAGCGTTAAACATTGGTAACGCTAAGAACAAGAAGTAACGCAGATGATTGCAGAGGACGCTAAGACAGTAATTGACGGGTTTGCCGTTGGTGGGACAATAGCAACACTGGCTGGCTGGTTGCCTCCTCTTGCGTCTCTGCTAACGATCATGTGGCTCAGCATTAGAATATGGGAGTCGGACACAGTACAAAAGTTAGTTAAGAGAAATGATAGCTGAGATTAGCGCATGTATTGCTGCTGTGCAGGGCGTCAACTCTGCAATACAGGCAATCAAGGAAGCAGGCAACAACGCTTCCGACATAAGCGCAGTCGTAGGACGCTGGGCAGAAGCTACTGAGAAGTTTCAGGACGCACAGCAGAAGGGTGCTGGAGTCATGTCCTACAAAGAAGCACTTCAGTTAGAGTCAATAGACAGACAACTGAAGAACTTCGACAGACAGCTACATGATATTTGTCTAATGCAAGGTCAAGGAGACCTGTACTTCTCCATTAAGAAGCGCATAGACGAGTCTCGTTTAGCACACGAGAAGAAGGTGGCAGAACTCAAGCGTAAGCGTAAGCAGCGCAGAGAGACCATCAGAGACTTAGGAATGTTAGGAGCATGGGGGTCTTTCGGCATAGTAGTGATTACTGCTGTAGTCTGGGTATGGGCAAGGTTTAAATGATAGATAAACTCATAGGACCAGTGACGAGTCTTCTGGACAAGTTCATAGAGGACAAGGACCAAAAGGCAAGGTTAGCGCATGAAGTTGCTACAATGGCTCAGAAACATGCTCTGGAGCTTTCTCGTGCACAACTGGACGTCAACAGAGTTGAAGCTAGCCATGCTAATTTATTCGTTAGTGGCTGGCGGCCTGCTGTTGGCTGGGTGTGTGTACTTGGGATGGCAGGAAACTTTATGGTGATACCATTTTCTAACTTTGTACTTGCGCTACTGGAGATACCCGTGAAGATACCTCTGATTGACACTGCAACCATGATGCCTGTGCTTATGGGGATGCTTGGGTTGGGTACGCTCAGGACTTATGAGAAGAAAGCAGGAGTGTCTAAGTAATGGCTATTATTACAGTAATAGAAGACGGAAGACCTGTAAGAATAGACACGACTGAGTCTTATGGCTATGTAGAGGCTTTTCTTTCTAGACTAGCACAAGATTATGTTTACAGAAGTCTCTTGAACTCTTATTTAAGAGGAAATAAAGATTTAACTGAAGAAGAAAAAGAAAGAGCAGCACTTCTTGTTGAACAAATATCAGCCGAAGAAAACATCCCTGTTCCAGAGGAAGCTGTTGTCGAAGTAGACAGCGCAAAAGTCAATGTTTATTCAGAAGCCATGGCTGATGCTCTGGACATTCCTGATAATTTTAGAGATACTTTTGTTGACTGGATGAGCGAAGCTGCACAAGGCAATGCTCAGAATCTGTACAATGTAGATAAAGACTTAGCTAATTTAGTCTTCAATAGAGCAGAAGGTCAGACAACATTACTACAAGCAATAGATGAGTTAGGTACTCTTGACAAGTTTAATGCTGACTACTATCTTCAACAGAAAGACCGCCGTAATTTTACAGAAGAAGAAGTTAGAGACTACATTCAGTCTCGTGGTATAAACCCTGACGAAGTAGACTACGAACAGTTTATTGTAACTGACGGTACAATACAAGAAGCAGACACTGGAAAGTACGAACTACAACAGTGGATGGGAGCTAATACTGTAACTGGCAAACAGTTTACAGCAGAGTTCAAAAAGTACTTTGGTAAAAACCCTACAGCTGAAGACTATGAGAACTTCTTTGGCAAAGGCGGGACTATAGGCTCCAGGACTATTATGGCTCCTGGGTCTCTGACAGCTGAAGTAGAAGGCTTAGCAAAACAAAACCTGTGGGAGACAGAGATTCTACCTGCGCTAGAAGCTGGCGGAGACTTTGTTAAACAGGTTCTCTTTGGTACGTCTGCATCTGGTGCCCCTAAAACTATTGACGAGATGTTTGAAGAATGGATGCAGTCACAGATGGACCAACTTAAGGGTCCTTTGACTGTAACCTTTGATCCAAAGAAAGGTTTACTGGCTGAGATTATGATTCCCGTTAGCTTTGAAGTTAATGGAAGTCCTCTCCAGCTTCCTATCTTCGACGCAGACGGAAACTTTGTGCTTCCTGAAAGCATTGGTGAAGCTGTTATCAATGTGACTGAGGCGGGAAACCGTATTCTTGCAGAAATAGAAGGAATACCTACAGCCATCGGTGAGCTAATTACAGGAGAACCGGGAAACTTTGTTGTTGAAATTTTTGATGCAGCAGGAAACGTAGTTTCTGAGCTTGGGCTAGAAGGGTTAGGAGTAGCAGACGGAGGCGGTGCAGTTGGTGTCTTGACAGGTGCTGTACTTTCTGGTAACATCTTTTACAACAATGAGACAGGAAGATTTGAACAAGGTGAAGAAGGGAGTTTGGATGTAGACGACGATCTTGTTAATGGTGACACCGTTTTTACAGAAGAAGAAGGTATAGGTACTGATGGGCAGCAAACAGATGAAGACGGTAGCGATTTAGGTGGATTAACTAAAGAAGATGAAGATGACGATGAAGATGACGATGAAGATGACGACGGTTTAGACGACGGTTTAGACGACGGTTTAGACGATGGTTTAGACGATGGTTTAGACGACGGTTTAGACGATGGTTTAGACGACGGTTTAGACGATGGTTTAGACGATGGTTTAGACGACGGTTTAGACGACGGTTTAGACGACGGTTTAGACGATGGTTTAGACAATGGTTTAGACGATGGTTTAGACGACGGTTTAGACAATGGTTTAGACGATGGTTTAGACGATGGTTTAGACAATGGTTTAGACGATGGTGATGACGATGGTTTAGACGATGGTTTAGACGACGGTTTAGACGATGGTTTAGACAATGGTTTAGACGATGGTGATGACGATGGTTTAGACGATGATGATGACAATGGTGCTGTAGTAGTTACTACGAACGGTAACGAAGATGACGATGATGATGACGATGATGATGACAATGGTGCTGTAGTAGTTACTACGAACGGTAACGAAGATGACGATGATGATGACGATGATGAGCCACCAGTAGTCACTAATGGTCAAGACGGAAGGGACGGTATCGACGGTATCGATGGTCAAGACGGTAGGGATGGCGTAGATGGTATCGATGGTATCGATGGAGCACCCGGAGCACCCGGAGCACCCGGAGCTAGAGGTGCACCCGGAAAACCAGCATCACGAGGTGGATACATGGGCGGCTTAAGTTATCAACTTCCGGGTTTTCAGTACGTAGCCTATCAGCCCAAAGACTACATGGTAGAACTAAATAGAATTATTGGCGAAAGCTTGTTTGAAGGAATGTACTGATGACTTATCTACAGTTAGTTAATAACGTACTTAGGAGGCTTCGTGAAACAGAAGTTACCTCTGTGCAGACCACGGCATACAGTAAGCTCATTGGGGACATCGTTAATGACGCTAAGAACCTCGTGGAGAACTCGTGGGACTGGTCAGCACTCAGGACTACACTTACGGTAACGACTACTGCTGACGTGTTTAACTACGCACTCACTGGTAGCCAGAATAGTATCAAAGAGTTGAACGTCCTGAATGACACGTCTAACTTCCTTATGAGCTACCAGACAAACAACTGGTTTGACGAGGCTTACTTGATTGCTGAGCCACGCACTGGTTCTCCTGAGTACTTTACGTACAATGGTGTGAACTCTAGTGGCGACACACTGGTGGACTTGTATCCTAAGCCGGACGGTGTTTACTCATTACGTTTCAACTGCGTACTACGTAATCCTGACTTAAGTGCTGACAGTGACACACTGAAGATACCAACGATGCCTGTGCTTCACTTAGCGGTAGCACTAGCAGCACGAGAACGTGGTGAGACTGGTGGTACTTCGACTCAAGAGTACTTCCAGATTGCTAACAAGTACCTGTCAGACGCTATTGCACAGGACGCTGGCAGACACCCAGAAGAAACAATCTTCTATACTCCGTAAGGCGCATTTGTATGGCACAGGAACTCAAAAGCATTAATCTTGTAGCACCAGCGTTCAAAGGAATTAACACCGAAGACGCACCGCTGGCACAAGATCCGTCTTTTGCTGAAGTTGCTGACAACGCAGTGATCGACAAGCGTGGGCGTATTGCTGCACGTAAAGGCTACAGTTTGCTTACTCAGGCTGCGTTTGAGTACGTCGTAGTGGACGACACCACAGGTTTTCAACCAGGTGAAACAATCACTGGAGGCACGTCAGGCGCTACAGCAACGATTACAGAAGTGTACAACGGGACTGTGTTGCTTATTGAGGACACTCGTTCAGGGACCTTCAGTGCGTCTGAGACGCTCACTGGTGGCACTTCTGCAACAACTGCTACGTTTTCTTCTACGCAGACTAGCGCAGATCTTTCGACAAACCCGATACGAGCAATCAAAGAATTTAGGGACGACGCTGGTAATATTAAAGTATTCTCAGTAGGCAACAATAAGATCTTAAGCGGTACAGAGACGCTTGTTGACGAAACGCCCAGTGGCTACACAGTTTCTGACGATAACTGGAAAATGGTTACGTTCAACGACAAGATCTATTTCTTCCAGAGTGGACACGAGCCTCTAGTGTATGACAGTACGTCAAAAGCAGTAGAAGAACTAAGCTCTGTCTCCGGTGCTGCTGGTGTGTCTCTGACGATGTACGGCAATGAAGCTCTGGCTGCTTATGGCCGATTGTGGACTGCTGACTTTGCTACAGAGAAGTCAAAGATTTACTGGTCTGATCTTCTGATAGGTCAGGACTGGTCAGGCGGTACGTCAGGATCCATCGACATTGCTAAAGTCTGGCCTGATGGGTACGACGAGATTGTAGCACTGGCTGCACACAACGGCTTGCTGATTATCTTTGGTAAGCACAGTATCGTAGTGTACAAAGGTGCCGAAGCTCCAGCATCAATGGAACTATCGGACACAGTAGCTGGCATTGGTTGCGTAGGTAGAGACACTGTGCAGTACACTGGCTCAGACGTTCTCTTTTTGTCTCAGACTGGCCTTAAGAGTTTCGGTAGAACAGTACAAGAGAAGTCAATGCCTTTAACTGCTTTGTCCTCTACGATTACTAAAGACATCATTCAGCTGATTAATGAAGCAAATGAGTTGTACAAATCAGTGTACCATCCAGAAGAAAACTTCTACTTACTGACATTCAGCAACCAGGACATGACGTACTGTTTCGACATAAGAGGTACATTGGAAAATGGTGCTTACAGAGTAACACGTTGGCCCGGCACTGGATTCAAGTGTTACGAAAGCAGAGACAATGGTGACTTGCTCATTGGCAACACCAGTGGCTTTGGTAGGTACACTGGTTATCAGGACAACGGTAATTCTTACGCCTTCAAATATTTCAGCCCTGAACTATCTTTTGGAGACCCGTCTAAACTAAAGTTCCTCAAAAAGATCAGACCTACGATTGTAGGAGGTAGCGGTCTTAATATTTTGTTTAAGTGGGACTATGACTTTGGTTCTGCTTACAACTCAGAATTTATTACGCTCAGTAGCCAAGCAACGGCTGAGTTTGGTGTAGACGAATTTAACATAGGTCAATTCTCAAGCGGTGTTCTTACGTCTAAACAAGCAATTAACGCTAATGGCAGTGGTGGAACTTTGAGCATTGGTTTAGAAACGGACATCAATGGTGGACAATTATCTTTACAGGAAATCAACATACTTGCGCTGGTAGGTAAAACAATATGAGCAACTACACTAAACTTACTGATTTTGCCTCTAAGGACGCATTGTCTTCTGGAGACGCCAACAAAATCATCAAAGGAACTGAGTTTGAAACTGAGTTTGACAACATTGCTACGGCAATAGCAACTAAAGCAGACACTGCTAGTCCTACGTTTACTGGGACTGTAACAATGGCTGGTTTTGCGTTTACTGGTACGTTGTCAACTGGTACTATTGACGGAGGGACGTACTAATGCCTGAATTACCGGATTGGGTTAAAGGTTTACTGGGTGGCGTAGGAGCAGCAGGTGGTTTAGGGCTTGCAAAAGGCGCTTATGACGAGCTAGGTCGTATTGGAGAAAAAGGCTACGCAGAGTTAGCAGGAGAAGGTGGGCTTGCAGAAAAACTCCAAGGTATGCTGGAGTTTCAGCCATACACCGTAACGTCTGCTACTGGTGGTCAATTCGGTATGCGTAGAGACCCAACGACGGGTCAGATGGTGTATGAACTACAGACTTCTCCAGAAGAACAGGCGCTGCAACAACAGCAACTAGCGCGTGCACAGGAGTTCTTTGGACAAGCTGCGATGCCCGTAGCCCAACGTGAGCAGGACGTATATCAGCGTATGCGTGCAGCCATGTCTCCTGAAGAAGAAAGACAAAGACTTGCACTAGAACAACGCTTGCAGGCACAAGGACGTCTAGGAGTTACTACTGGCATGTTCGGTGGGACACCAGAGGCTTTGGTGTTGGCTAAAGCTCAGGAAGAAGCCAGAAATGAAGCAATGTTGAACGCTATGCAGTTCGCAGGTCAAGAGCAACAACGCTTGGCTGGCTTAGGTACAGGTATGTTAGCTGCTGGTTACGTACCACAAGCTCAGTTAGTTGGCGCATTGCAGCCCGGAATGACTGCTGCTGAACGTCAGCGTCAAGCTATAGCCCAACAAGCGGGTGCTTATGGTGAAACATACGCTAGTGGTCTGGAGGCACTTTTGACTGCAGCACAAGCACAAGCTAATCTTGCTGGTGGTTTAGGCTCCAGTATCGCAAATACGGCTTTAGGTGGGCTGTTCTCAATCTAAGGAAGAAAACATAATGGCTAAATTTTCACAACAGTTCTTAGCTAACTTAGGTCGTCCTCAGTTTGCTGAAAGCCTCTTTGGTTTAGGAAGGACTATTGGCGGTATTCCTCAGCAAATGCAGGAAAGACAAAAGCAACAAGAGTTTAACAAGTTGATGCAACAGGCTCAAGGTGCACAAGCTGCTGGTGATATCACAAGTATGAAACTTTTGTCACAGCAGTTGTCTGCTGCTGGTTATACCCAGGAAGCTGGGCAGCTTATGCAGGCTGCCGTAGAGCTGGAGAAAAAAAATAAGCAGCAAGAAGCTGTTTCAGGTTTATTTGAAGGAACTCCAACAGAAGAAACTGTAATGGCTGCGGCAAAACAGTTACTAGCTACTGGTGATGTTGAAGGAGCTATACGTCTTAGAGAAAAAGCCGTATCTTTAGGCCAGACAGAAAAAGCTAGACAGGCAGGAACTGCAGCCATACAACAAGAACTTCAAGGATACATGATGGATCCTAAAGCTTCTCCAGAAGTAAAACGAATGGCTAATCAAGTATACCGTGGTTTTGTGGCCGGCCGTATGCAGCCTGAAGCTGTAGAACAACAGATGAAAAACCTAAGAACTCTTGCTCAGCCAAGAACCACAGGAAGCATGGCTGCTCCTCAGATTGTTGAAGTTCAACGTAAAAATCCTAAAACTGGAGAAATAGAAAATATAAAAGTAGAAAGAAGATTCAATGCTGTAACTGGAGAACGTGAAGAAGAACTACTGGGTTTTGTAATTCCTGAAGAAGCAGACGAAGTTAAAGAGTCTACTACCTTGCTTAAAATTGAAAACACTTTGACACAAGAAGTTAGAGAAATCTCCAGTAAAG
>Ga0208898_1002145_pt1 | contig 12284 bp, 15 predicted proteins | sample VirMetDEL_Mar_4_FD_184513 | JGI IMG/M metagenome (GOLD analysis project Ga0208898, IMG submission 184513) | Aqueous microbial communities from the Delaware River and Bay under freshwater to marine salinity gradient to study organic matter... | ecosystem: Environmental > Aquatic > Marine >...
ATTCCCATGTTAGTTTCCTAGTGGATTAGTTGTGGCTTTACGTAATGCTTTCATCTCTGCACGTATGCCTTCTAAGTTAGCTTCGACCTCAGAGCGTACACTTCTTAGTGTTGCTTCTACCTCACGTTGATTACCTCTTGACTCTGCGGCCACCTCTCTGGATAATGCTAGTGCATCACTGGCTTTCTCTTGTGTGATGATAGCACGCTCCATGATTTCTATGATACGTCCTTGTTGACTACCTAGCTTCAGCTCGATCTCTTTGATCTTGCTCTCATCGTATGAATCAATCACTGAAACCATATCGTTGTAAAGGGTTATCCCCATGTAACTGATACCACCGATGACTGGCAATACTGTCAAAACGATCCCCAATATCATCTGATTGGATAAAGTCAAAGAGAATGTTTTGGTCTTTGGCGTAGTCATCCTGGTTTTGTCCTAAAAAAATTTCAGTAGGTTGTTCATATAATGCATTATTACTCTGCTGTATTAACTTAATAGCAATCCCAAACCCAGGCACAACTTCCTCGTTCTCTTTTGTCTCTGGTTCTTGTGGCTCTTGCTCTACTTTCTCTTCTGTCTCTGTCTCCACTGTCGGCATCTCCATCTCTTGCTGTACAGGATCCTGGCTCGCAGTTACAGGTTCTGTGGCTGGAGTTTGGACAGGTGTGGAGAGTGGCACTGTCGTATTTAAAGGCGACGCCGGGTTGAGTGGGCTTTCGATACTTGTTGGATCGCTGGCTTTTAGGGTACACGAACTGGAGATTGTAGTCCAAGGTAATACTGTTGGGATCGAGTATGGTGTCGAGCATGTTGTATGTCTTTGCTCTACTGATAATCCATGATACCCAGGTTCGCATTCTACTGTCCTCTCTTCCACAGCTTCGATGCAAGTTGCTGGGTCAGGTGTACAATGAGATGAGCTAACAATCCAATCACTCCAAGACTGAGAATTGCAAGTATAGAAACGAGATTCATTAACGAAACCATTAGTGTTCGGCTCTGTGCAAGTAGTTGTTCTTTGCTCTGTTTGGTCAACGCATGTAGAGTATGCATTACAGATAGGATCTTCTGGTTGATAGCTGACACACCAGTAATCACGGATTGCAATTTCTTCTTCAATGTCGTAACAAGCCAATGACTCTTCATCCATGTAGCCATTCGAGTCAGGTGTATACGTACAATACCAAGCATTTGCATCACTCCATATTAAGAGGAATAACCAGAACAAAGTTCTTGCCATATAGATCCTCAAATCGTTTAGGGTGTAGATCATACCATGCTGATCTTGCTGCTACCCCAGTTGCTCCACCGATCGGGCAAGGTGATCCGCTCAACTCCATTGCGTTCCAGACTTTAATGTCTTCACACATCACAGAGACAGCTGCAACTTTAAGGCCTAAATCATTTAAGACTTTGGCATACTTACGTCGCTGACATGCATCATCTTCAATCGCTGTACCACCAGCTACAGATATTATACCACCTGATACAGCACCAGTGACTGGGACTACACATAAATCTTGAGAGTATGCAGAGATACTCGGGGCTATCGCTGTGGGGACTGGCATTCCGCGTTGCTCAATGATTGTCCGTGTCTCGGCTTTAGCAACAGATGACACAAAGACTAGGATGATGGAACCAAATGCAATGATGATTCCCCAGATGAGTTTGCTAAGCATCGCTTCAATGCGATCAAGACGAAAGTGCAATGTCGCATATCGTTCTGCACATAACTTCTCGTGGGCTGCTAGTTTTTCGTCTGGTGTCATGGTTATGCCTTATCTAAATACTTGCATACTAACAGTTTCTGAGTCTCTTCTTGATCCACTTTCACTTCTAGTAGCTATGTCTATAACGCTAGTGCTTGTAAATGTTTGTTGTTCCATTTGAAAAAAAGTTTGTGTACTTCCACTACTTAAACCAGATGCTCCAGCAATAGAATAGTTTGTATCTTGCATAGCTGTAGTTAAATTAACTGCATAATCTCCAGTTCCATTGTCTGTAATAGAACTTACATTACCACTGTCTCTAATTGATACAGTTCCATCTCCATCAAAGTTTACCCATGCACGACAAGCATATACAGGAGCAGAACCACTTGCATTAAATAAACTTAACGCATCACTATCGCTATAGGAAGATATACCAGTTACAGTTCCACTAAATGTCATATTGTTAGGAACAGTTAAATTACCACTGCCGTCAACAGTTAGGATGGTGCTACCATTCTGTTCAATCGTTGATCCTGAGGCTGTGGGTTTAATCGCTATAGTCATTTTACTGATGCACCTTTTAATTGTTCAACAGTTGTCATACTGTCTACAGTTTTAGTAATATCACGAAGTCTTTGTTTCTCAGCAACGATAGCAGATGTATCTGTACCTTGCTCTTGTGCTTTAATAAACTCTACATCTAATGCTTCGAGTAAAGGCTTACGTTCAGCACGAAGTTTATCCTTAGTGATGTCTTTTGCTTTATCAATGTTTACATGTATACCCATTATTGCCACTCCCATGCGTTTCTAAAAGTTCTATCTGAAGGGATCTCAGAAACATCAACTATCCAATGTTCCTTACCAGCTGGAACATCTTTAGCTGCGATTTCTTCAATCGTTAAACCACACTCTGCTGGTACAATAATTGCTATTGTTCCATCATCGTTTTTATATACTATTCTTTTGTCCATAATTTCTCCTTATCTAAAAATTGCAACAGAAACATAAGTAGCATCTTCTGCTGTAAACGCATTAGACCCTCCTCTGTATCCACCATAAACATCAACAGAACTGGTTGTGTAATTATTAAAACCACCAGCTCTAATATTAACACTAGAAAAAACACGCCATCCAATAACAGCAGAATAATTAGCATCTGCCATTGCAGTTGTAAAGTTCACAGTATAATCGCCAGTTCCATTGTCTGTAATACTAGATACATTTCCACTTTCTCTTATTGCAACTGTGCCTGTACCATTGAAGTTTACCCATGCACGAGCAGAGTAAGATGGAGCAGAACCTGTTGCTGTATCAAGTTTACTTACACCACTGACAAGTCCACTAGATGTAAACTGTGCTACCTCTGTAGGACTATCTGCATTACCGACACCAATCCTTAATGTTCCATCAGGTGTTGCTGGTTGATAGATGGTAAAGTTATTAGATGCACTCGCATCTGTTCCGACTTGTAGTTTCTTTGATTTTACTGTACTCATTCTGATGCTCCTTATTTTTCCTTATCTAAATATTGCAACAGAAACAATTTCAAAATCTTCCGTTCCAGCAGTTGAATTACACCATAAAGTAAAAGAAGTTGTAGACAAATTTACATCGTATTTAATATTTACAACTTTTCCGTTTGTTGATGTTCCCCCTGAATGTGGTTTTAAGGCTGTAGTGGGGGAGTAATTGGCATCTGGCATCGCAGACGTAAAATTAACTGTATAAATTCCAGTGCCATTATCAGTAATAGAACTAACATTTCCACTTTCACGAATTGCAACAGTATCTCTACCATTAAAGTTTACCCATGCACGAGCAGAATAAGATGGAGCAGAACCTGTTGCTGTTGACAGTGCATCTACAGAAATATCACCAGTAATACTTCCTGTAGTAGTAATAGTATTAGAACCTAAATCTAATCCACCACCAAATGTACTGGTATCATTTCCTTTTATCTGTGTTGTCATACTACACTCCATGTTGCACCATCACCGACAGTGATCGTGATACCATCTGCTACAGTTACAGGACCAGCAGTCATCGCATTACGATTGTCTGCTAGTGTGTAGTTTGTATCCAGTGTGGTACTGTTTTCTACGAAACCTATGCCATTAATTGTTATGCTCATTCTGCCTCCTCTGGTGTGTTACCTTCTGCTAGCCAAGCTAGGTATTCTTGGTAATCTGTATTAGCTGAGTCAAATGGAATGCAAGCACCATCTGATAATCTTTGTACACTATTTATTGTATTCAGTATTCTATCTTTAATAAGTTTATATGTCATAATTATAATTCCGCACTTGATGTAAATGTTGATATATCTGAACCACTGTCATTTGAATTTTGATAAAACGCATCTACTGTAGTATTGCCAGCAGTCACACCTCTGCTTGTTGTTACTGTTGGATTTGCTCGTTTTTTCTCTTTATAATATACAGTTGGATAAACACCACTTGTTCCAGGTGTTGTCATTGTTACAAAGTATCCAGTTTCATAATATCGCAAACATCTTGCTAACTCCATATCATAAGGTCTGTGTTCAAATGGTGTAGCTGTGTCACCTACTTCTAGTTGGACACCTGTGATGTAGAAATTATTAGATGCACTATCAGCAGTATTGACTTGACCTACAGCTCTATTAGCACTAACAGTTGAACCCCAAGATGTCTGTAATGTACCTGATGTGTAATCAGTCCCCATCACTAAATACATAAATATTCTTAAACTTAAACCATTATCATTATTTAATGTACCTGTTGTATCACCTTCAAATGTAATTGTTTTCTTTTCCCAAGTGTCAGAAGCATTAACTGTGTAAGACTTGTTAATATTTCTACCATTGTCATCATCATCTAACTCAACAATATATGTTCCTGTTTTAGTAGCTTTTACCCAAAATGATAAAGTTACAGACTCTGCATTTGCTGTGCCTTTTTTAAGATGCTGTAAATGTTGTCCTTCAAATGAATATTGTAATGCTGTAAATAATCCAGCGGATGGACTGGTTACTGCACTGGTAACATCAAGTTTTAAACTTTTAGCAAACCCTTGTCCAGTTGGTACATCTGTATCCTGAGAAACTACCCAGTTTCCAGCACCAAGAACATGCTTCCATCTATCAACTGTTCGATATGCTGTATCACCACCTGTAACAGTAAATGAAGTTCCTCGCTGAGCAATATTCATATCACCATTGATGATAAGATTGCGTACACCTAAAGCATTCTGTGTTGCTAGTGTCTGTGTCGTTGCTGGTAATGTCAGCGTATTGCTACCAGCTACACTCGGTGCTGATATGCTAATTGATCCTGAGGTATCGCCTTGTAAGTTAATACTTGCCATAGTTACTCCGTTGGTTTAGGATGTGCAGTCTTCACTGCATCAATATGTTGTTTCCATGTATCAGTGCCATTCACACGATCCCAGTATTGCATATCTAATTGTTCTTCTATATCTTTGTAAGCAACTTGTCTATCTCTCTTGTATTGTGTTGCATTCCAAGCGTCAATTTCTTCTTGAGGTCTAATGTCTACAAATTCTGTTGATCCGTCTGCATTAACTTTATTGTGATTATTATCAATAGAGTTTTGCCATTGATCTTCAGTTACTTGAATATTTGGAGTTGGGATTACATCATGAACATCTGAATCATACCAACCAAGTAATATATTATTTTCATTTATATGTGCATATTTCATATTCTATCCTTAATATCCAACAGCGAACCAACGCCATGTTGATGCTGGACCGTAAATAAATAAAGTAAATGCTGTTGTTGAAAATCCAGTAACTGCACCACCATTTAGATATTGACTATTTGCTGATGTTGCTGACACTGCAACAACCTGTCTACAAGCAGTTGGGAATGAAGTTGGAAATGATATTGATGTAGTTGAGTCTGAATTAACTGCAACAGCACCCCATTGTAATATCATACCACCAACAAATTTAATATATCCGTTTGAGTTTAATGCTTGTGCTGTATATGGGTTTGTAGAAATACCTGTTAAAGCAGAACCGTCAATCGCTGGTAATGAACCAGTTAAATTAGCTGCTGGAATATTAGTTAAAGATGAAGCATCACCAGCTAAACCTTTACCACTTGCCATTGTAATACCACTACTACCTACTGTAGCAATGTCTGCACCAGCACTCTGTAGTTTTATTTCACCAGATGTATCTGATGTTAATACTAATCCGTTGGTTGTATCTGCGTTTATATTTACTGACATATTATAATACCACCCATCTTTGTCCTGAAGGAACTGTAACTGAGAACCCACTTGTAATTGTAATTGGGCCTACAGAGAATCCGTTACTTCCTGTTGTTAATGTATAGTCTTCACTGATGCTTGTACTATTCTCATAGATTACACCACCAGCTGATGCTCCACCGCCACCACCGATTGATCCCCATGCTGTACCATTATAACCTTCAAATGATCCTTCGTCACTATTGAATCGTAGGTAACCCGCTTGTGGAGAACCATCACGCTCTGCTTCTGTACCACTTGGAATGACAGCAGATCCTGTTGCTGAAGTCTCATCAATCTTCGCATCAAGTTGTGTTTGTATGTTAGAGGTTACGCCATCGGTATAGTTGAGTTCAGCCGTTGATGCTGTAATACCATCAAGTACGTTAAGTTCTGCTGCTGTTGCTGAGATGCCTAAGTTACCTACAGCGAGAGCGGCATCACCTAGATCTGATAAGTTATTAGATGCTTGTAAGTATCCTGATCCACCAGAGAATGCCACTTCCCAAGAAGAACCTGTGTAAGCTTTAACGACATTACCTGATGTATTAAAGTATAAGTCACCCGCTTGCAATGCAGATGCATCGTTACGTGTAGATGGATCACTTGCTTTAGGTCCAAGGTATACATCTGAGAAGTTAGTAATGTCTGCTACGTTAGTTGCGACTGTAGTGACATCTGAGGATATGCCAGCAACTGTTGTTACGTTCGCACTAATACCAGCTACTGTGTTTACATTAGCAATGTTACTTGCCACTGTGTTCACGTTCGCTATGTCAGTTGCGACTGTACCAATGTCTGTACCATCTGCTGCAACGGTTGTAACATCTGCACTGATACCAGCTACAGTTGTAACGTTAGCAGAAATACCAGCAACTGTTGTAACGTTTGCTGAGATGCCAGCTACAGTAGTTACGTTAGCTGATATGCCAGCAACAGTATTCACATTGGTGATATTTGTACCAACTGTATTAACATTGGTAATGTTATTAGATACAGTATCAATCTCAGAGACTGCTTCGTTTAAGTCATCAGCTGCTGTTTCGATTTCTGATATGGCTTCATTTAAGTCGTTAGCAACTGTAATCACATCAGCAATGTTAGTTGCTACAGTATTCACAGCAGAGATATTCGTTGCTACTGTAGTGACATTAGCAGCTACACCAGCAACAGTAGTGACGTTAGCTGCAATGCCTGAGACTGTAGTGACATCACCAGCAATGCCAGCAATGGTGGTGACGTCGGTTACTGTGTTGACGACTTCAGGGTTACCAGTAGAAGCATTGAATGATAGATACTTACCTTTACGATCATCATCTTTAGGTAATGTCATATCAATAGAGGATGGATCAGTCACTGGTGCTTTAATCGCACGCTCATTAGATTCAAGTACTTGTTGTGCAAAGATAGTTAAGCTATCAAACTCATCGTTGAGTGAGGTAGCAAATAGAGGACCACCTGTAGTAAAGTCTGTTGTTCTTTCAATGGTGCGATCACCCACAATGGTGATACGATCAGAGGCAGTAGGAGTAGAGGGAACATTGGTACCTGTTACAATAGTGACTGAACCTGTACCATCAACGTTAACAGTAACAGTGTAATCTGTAGTAAGAGTCAGTTCTGTATCATTAAAGTATACAGCAACATCTGTCTGAGCTAAGACTTCAAAGTTAAATGCGTATGGGCCTACACCAGCAGAGCCAGTATAGACAATACGTCGTGTTGTGCTTGATATATCAATTGCCATAAGTTATCCTCTAGTGTGTAATCCTATCATAAAACCCTGAAATAGTCCATATATCTTAGTCAAATGGATTCTCTCTAGGCCTATCCTCACTTGGTTTCCACCAATACTCCTTACCTTCCCTGTAATCTCTTCTCATTGATCTGTTAATATCTTTGATATATGCTGGATCATTCCACAATAAGATCTTTTCCCATAGCAATCTCTTCATGACTAAGTTAATCATCCAGTTACTTTGATAGGGTGTATGTCCAATCACTTCTTTCATAGCACGTGTTTTGAATTTAGCTCCGGCATCTTCTTTACCTTCGATTGCATCTTTAGCAGAACCAAACAATGCGTAGCCAATACTATCTAATGATCCTAATACTGGACCAGCAACGTAACCAGATATGCCTTGACGATAATCACCTAGTCCCATAACTACATCAAACAATGGACCAGCACCACCTGATCTAACAAGTGCATTACCCCAGAATCTTCCAGATGCTTCTAAGTCTTCAAATGGATTTGTTTCCATTGGCTTACGGCCTTTAGTAATCTCCATAAGTTGCACACCTAATGCACCACCCAGTGTCATGAATAATACAGTATCTACAAATGCTCCAGCTTTCTTTATTGGGCTATCAGCTTCCATCCATGCACGTTGTATATGGTTATGGTAGAAAGCAAATGGCCATGATTTAAACATCGCAAATGATCGAGTAATCTCACCAGCCATAGTACCTGGAGGTGTTACACCAGTCAGCTTCGCACGTTCCAAATACGATACAGTTGGCACAGCCACTTCCATCTCACCAAAAACCATACGCATATAGGCATCAGCTAGTTCTCTTGCTTCACCTGTACCTAAGCCTTCAATCTTTGCAATGTCTTCAGCACGTAAGTAACTGACATTCTGACCACTGTATTGTTTACTGTATAACTGTGCTGTTCTAATCTTCTCCCATTTGTCAGCAGTAATACCATAACGTGTTAATCCTTTTTGTATGCCAACATCCAGTTCACCAAAGCCTTTATTTACATTCTTAGCAAAGTTACTCATCATCATCATGCCAGACCAATGACGACCTGACTGTGTAATGTGGGTTAATCCATTAAGACGTAAAGATGAGTCAACAATAAACTGGAAGAATGGTGTAGCATTGTCTTCATGTAAGTATCGAGCTAGTGCAGATGATGTACCATCCATCATTGATTCATTCATCAATCCTAGTTCAGCTGCTAATTGAGAACGTTCTTCTTTGTTGAATCTAAATAGTTCCCGGATATATCCACTCGCCGCACGCCACTGAGACATACCATTCATCTTAGCCATCTTACGTACAGTCATCATATCGGTTGGTGCTGCAATCAATGGTGTTGATCCAAGGCGTGTCGCCATGAGTAATGAACGATAGTTCTTCATGAATGTATTAAATGTAGCATTAGGTGACTCAGGTAATCCTTTATGGATTTGCCACATCGCATCAAATAACATACCCGCTTTATCAGCTCTGTTTAATACTTTAGGGTTAGCTCCATTAGCTACTTGTTTATCTGCAATCTGTTTGATGTATGCTTTTAAGTATGTGACTGTTGATTCAGCATTAGGGCCAAGCACTTGCATTGATGTAATATCTTTAGCCATGCTACGTAAATGATTCATCATGGTATCGAATGTATCATACTCACCATATTGTTTCTGATATGCTAAGTAAGCATCTCCATCTTTAAAGTTTAATACTCTATGTTCTAAGTGTCGCTTAGCAATCGATTTACCAGTGCCTGACATATTACCTGTCACAATGGTATCTAGTTTGTTACGGCCATCAGTTACAATACTTTGGTATACTTCAGTTAATAATGTATCCAACTCTTCATCAGTCATCTTTAAGCCAGTGACATTATCTAACATCGCTTCACGTTTAAGTAATGGAGTAATGTCTGCTTTCCATTGAGCCATACCCGCATGCATAATCTTTCCCGCATGATGTGGTTGTGGTAATGCCCAGCTTTTGTTCAATCGAATTGCACCACCAGATTGATTGTAAAGTAGCCGTGCATGTTCAGCTGCTTCAGTGTAAGCAATCGCTAGTTCAGATGCAGTCTTATTCTTTGTTGCTCCCGGCTCATGTAACTCCCGGACAACATCTTGTAATAGATTGAGTTTCTCTTTTTGAGTAGAGGATAATGGTTTGTTCTTAGGTCCTAATCGTGTCCCTGTGAGTTCACTCTTTCTAAGCTTCAATACAAATTGATCGAGTGGTGCAGTAATACGTGATAGATTTGTTTTCTCTTGTAGGTATAAGTTCTTTACAATACCAGTACCGGCACGAGGATTAGCTAATGCTTCTAAAGCAGCAAATGGATCTTTAGCGTTGTCTAGGTATTCAGCTAGTTCTAACTTAGCCATGGTGGTTTGTAGATCAATACGTGTTTGATGCTGTAACTCACCTTCAAGTAAGTCAATCGTTTCTTTAGTTGCAAACTCTACACGTTTAGCTGGATCAAGTAGTAATGCTTCTGATGAATTATAGAAGCGATCAAACATATCCAATGCATCTTGTTTAAATCGATCAGTTATTCTAGGATCTGCTTCACCTAATCTCGCAATAAGACATTGTCTTAAGTCAGCCATTACTTACATCCTTTTAAGAAATCAATATGAGCATTACGTGCATCAATCTCATCAAGCATATCACTCATACGTATAGGAGTATTGTCAGCATCAAATCCAATCACAAGACTACGCATCTCTGGATCATTTGCAATTCGACCGTCTAATGCAGATTTGAATGCTTGCACATCTTGTGCAATTATATCATCTGTTCTACCGTCAGCATACTTGCCTAGCGTTTTTAACTCATCTCTAACTGCTGTAACGAGTGTATTAATTTTCGTTGCAAGTTCGCGATTTGCGAATTCTGCGCTGTTTGATAACCTGTCAAAACGGCCTTCATCAACTCCCTTTCGGATATTGTCGGCTGTTGTTCTTGCGAAGTCTTCAAGTCCAATTCGTCCGGCATTGAGGTAATCGGTTGCTCCATCGGTGATGAAGTCTGCGATTTCTGATTCTCCATTTCCATACGCTTTGATGATCTTGAGCGTCTTTTCATTTTGCATTCTCCTAGATTGATTTAGTACATATTGATCTGAACTCTTAGACATTTTGTTAGCTTCTTTTTTAAGAGCTACATTTTCATCTTCAAGATCTTTAATCATTTGTTTCACAATGTCAGTACGATCATTATGTATGTACAGTTGTTTTAAAGTCTTTGATATTTCTGCCATATCATATTCATCAAGATTAGTTCTGCCTAAGATGTCTTCTGCTTCTTCTACAGTCTTGACATTGTTCTTCTTGAGAATATCAATAGCAGCAATTTGTTTCTGTTCTGTATCTGCTAGTCTGGATACAGCTGCTGCTAAATCTTCATTAATCATTCCATAACGTAATGCAACAAATGCACGTGCAGATAGATTCTCTAATGCTTTAGCTGCTTGTACTTCTGGTTGTGCTAATCGAATGGCATCCACCAACTCAGGATAGCGTTTAAACTTCTTCAGTAACTGAGCTTCATCAAATGTACCTTCATAGAAGTTACGCACCATTCCAGCCATATTAGCCATGGTTTTACTAAATCCAGCTTGTTCTTTTAATATCACAACACTGACTTCAGCATTAGTCTTTTGTGCTAACTTTAATCGGCTATGTCCATCAACTACTGTACGTTTGCCGGCAGCATCTTCAAAGACAATCAAATGTCCTGACTTGTCAAAATCAAACTCACCTTCAATAACTTTTGTTTCGCCTTTAATTTGGAATGTTTCTTCGTCGATCAGAATATCATTAGCCTTCATCTTCTCTGTATTCTGGAACTGATCTTCAATGACTGTAGTTCTGTCAGGTACTTTAAGATTAGCATCAGGGCCTTTTTCTAATGCACGTAAATCATTTGTTAAAATAGCTTTGATTGTAGATAAGACTTGTTTATTATGCTGTGTGTTATTTGTATCATTAGCAAACTGATTGTCTTTAGTAATTGTTTCATCAGCTTCAATCTTGTTTAATTGATTATCTAATGTTTTATCTGGATTCATACCAGCTGCTTCTTGGAATGCTTGGATAGCTTCTGTTTCTTCTTTAGAAGTTAATGGTCTATTAATCTTATTTTTTACTGCATTCATGTATGCACGCACAGGTAAGTTAGTTAATGTGACTAAACCAGCTGTACCCGCAGTAATAATCCCGGCATTCTTTGCAAACTCTAATGGGCTGTAATCTTCACCTGTGACGCGTTGATGCCAAGCTCTCACTCCGGGATATTCAAATGCTTCAATCCCTACGTTGATTGCAGATGCTTCAGCAATCTTACGTACTAACCCAGCACCTTTAGTAAATCCAATAGCCATTGAGATAGCATCAGCTGGATCTGTCATCATAGAAACCATACTGCCAGCAAAGTCACCTAATGCGCCAAAGCCTGTACGTTTCTTAGATGTTTTTAGATATTCGTTGTAATTGTTTTCAGCAATGTCAGCTGCTTTTTGTTCAATGCTATATTTTAAGTTTTGTGGTGAGG
>Ga0208898_1002146_pt1 | contig 12282 bp, 17 predicted proteins | sample VirMetDEL_Mar_4_FD_184513 | JGI IMG/M metagenome (GOLD analysis project Ga0208898, IMG submission 184513) | Aqueous microbial communities from the Delaware River and Bay under freshwater to marine salinity gradient to study organic matter... | ecosystem: Environmental > Aquatic > Marine >...
AAACGTCAGTACCTGCTGCATTAAAAGTTAAAGTATTAGTTCCGCCAGCTGTATCTTTAGCTTGAACGTAAACTGCAATTGCACCTCTAGTTGCTGCTGGTAATGCTACAGCACACGCTGCTGCACCAGTGTAGTCTACAACTGCAATAATTCCATCAGCGATAGAAATATTTGCACCTGTTGCTGTATCAGCTAAAACCAAACCTGTTAGGTCAGGCATAGCTGAACTCATTCTTGTTGTTACAGCACCAGTAACAGAGTTTTTAGTAGCCATTTGAAAGCCACCTTCTGATCTGACCGGTCCTGAAAATGTAGTATTTGCCATAATTATATCCTCCTAGTTTTTGAATACTGTCTCTAGGCCGTCGACTATACGCGTCAGTATTCTAATTAATTGTATAGTGTTTTAATTATATATTAGATTTTAGTAGAGTGCAAGAGGGCCTACGGTAAAGATTGGATTTTTCCAACAATGTAGCTTTTTTTAAGTTGCTACAGAAACTTGGGGAGCTATCTCATTAACCTTATTATCTAAATGAGCTTTTTTAGCTTCAGCCATTTTAATATGGTTAATTACTTCTTTCACCTTATGGTCTATTCTGACCATATTGAGAGTATATCTACCCTCGTTAAGATGCTCCTGCTCCCATTGTAGATCCAGTGACTTTTTCTGTTTGTATAGATCCTGCAGATGTTGTTGCATCGTCATTTATAACCTCCTCATAGGTTATTCTATTTATCTCATCAGCATAATTGCTTCCAAGATATTCCCATTCTATACTTTTTTCTCCTAGTTTGTCAAGTATAGCATTTTCAAGAGCTTCAGCGTTATCTTTACTCAAAACTTTAAATTTTGCGTAATGATCATAAGCCCAAATAGTTACAAGGAAAGTTTTCATATACACCTTTTATCATAAAAAAAGGGGGCCGTGAAGCCCCCTTTTTTGTTTAATTGTTTATTATGCTCCTGGAGATCCGAAGATACCTCTAGCATCAGAGAAACCAAATGAATATCTCTCTCTTGCTTTGTATCTCACGTTACCAGTGTCAAAGTCACCTTCCATTGCAGTTTTTAGAGGTGCTCTGTTGAACATTTTCATACCGTTAGGCACGTCTGTTTTGATGAAGAACGCATCAGTATCAGTTAAGTAGTTGTTTACTACATAACCTTGTGGGATCATTCCCATTGAACCGATAGCGTTAATATCATTGTCAGCTGTACCAACTCTTCCTTGAGATTTCATCAATCTCTCAGCTGTGAATTGAAGCTCAGAAGGGATGATTAATTTCATACCTTTAGCTGCAATTTTTAGACCTCTTTCATCAGTGAAAGCCGCAATGTCAATTAGCGACTGTTCTAATGAAGTCTCATTTAAGTCAGCAGAAGTGCCTAACTCATTTGAGTAAGTCCCAGCAATCGTAGGGTGAACAGCAGAACAAAGTTCTACACCGTCTCCACCTAGGAAGTTAGTATTAAACGCATTGTTTAACACGGCTGCCGCTTTAACTTGTTTAGTGTTTGCCATAGATCTAGCTAACGCTTTTGTGTATCTAGTAGCAATTCTATCATACAAGTTGTCCTCGATCGCTTCTTCAGTGATCGCGAACGCTAAAGCAATTGTTTCGTGAGTGTATCTAGCAGTATAAGTTTCTTGAGCGTTGTCAAAAACTACACCAGAACCTTCCGGTTTAACTGATGCGTTTGCAAATCCAGATAACATTACTTCTTCTTCAAAAGCTCTGTCTGAATTTTCAACGTCATAGATCTCTAAGTGCTGATTCTCGTATCTTTTGTACTCCAGGCCAAATAAAGCATTCAAACCTGGCTCTAGTTCTTTAACTAGTTGTTGTCTTGATATCGCCATAGTTATTCTCCCTTATTAGATACCTGTAGTTGATTTTAAGAAGTGTTCGTTGATTGTAACAATACAGTTAACATTATCTACACCTACTTCATTGTTCTCAATATCTCTTGAGAAGCCAATTAATCTTAATTGTGCAGTAGTTGTTACAAATGATGTATCGTCTAATTCAACTTTAGACACTCCATTGATTGTGCTTCCAGCGACATATACGATATCAGCGTTCATTCCAACGTCTGATCTCTCTGTGTCAGCTGAAGACTGGATTTCGAATCTTGCATATGGATCATCATATACAAAAGCTTCGATAGTTTCTCCAGCACCTACGTCTGTTTGCGTATAGTAGTTTGAGAACTTTGGTTTGCCAGTCGAAGGGTCTTTCGAAATGAAAGTTCCCCAGAAAACACCCAAAGATACATTGTCAGCATCAGCTTTGTCGATGTATCCAGAAGTCACCATTTTAACCAAGTCACCTTGGAAAATAGATGTGCTAGAATTATCGGCAATCTCATACTGAGACATACCTTGATTGTCAGCATTTTGACCAACTTTACCAATAGGTCTTAAACCGAACGCAGCGTCTTTATTTGCCATAGTTTTTCTCCTTATTAGTATGGTTGATGGTTATGAATCGTTAAAAAATTAACTTTTCTTTGTACCACCAAAAGTTACATTTGAGCGCCTTTCATTACTGATAGGCATACTCGGGTGTTGTTCCTTCATAGGCTCGTTTTCGATTGCTTTTTCTCGATCTTGCGTTCTAGCATTGTAGTACGCTTCACGTTGCTTTGCGAGCTCTTCCGGTATCCTTGCCAACACAAGGCCACCAACTCCGATTACTCCTGCGTATTTGCCATCGGCAATCTGTGGATAATCGTAATCTGGATACTCGTCAGCTCTGACTAGTTCCCAGCCTGATCTGATTTTACCTGACATATTTTTAGCGTCATTAAAACCAAGAACTTCTGTTCTTATCCATCTGTGCCTAAAACCATCTGGCGCAGGGGGTGCATCTAAAGATGATGGTGGAGTCCAAACTTTTTTTCGAGTTTCTTTTTCTCGAGTTTGACTCGCACGAGAAGTTTTATCAATTGTCATACTATACCTCCTTCGTGAGTTGCAATTGTCTTGCATAGTCTTCAAGTGGCACGCCTAATTTTTTAGCGATCGCAACTTGCGAAGGCGTGAGCTTCACAGTTTTCGCGCGTCCTGTTGTGGCTGGACGTCTAGCTGAGGCAACCGTTTGTGCTGGTCTTCTTTTCTCCTGCACAAACTTTTCAGTTGAACCTTCATTACTATCAAATTTATGAGGAAATTCAAGTCTTATTCTCTTGTCTATTTCTTCATAATATTCATCGCTTTTAGGGTCGTATCCTTCTTCTTCGACTAGCTTTTTATGTAAATCAAACGCAGTATACGTCATTGCTGAATCGTTACCAAACCAAGGGTTTTTAGCTGCCCAACTCTCTGCTTTAGGGTCCGTTTGAATTTGTTCCCTTTGTTCAGATTGTTGAGGAGTTATATTAACTTCCTTTTCTGGTTTTCTTTCAGCATATTGTTTTTGCGCTGATTTTAGATTACCAAGTCTAGCAGCATCCATTGTAAGCTGTGCAATCTCTTGTTGAGCTTGTACTTGTGCTTCAACGTCACCACTATCGATGGCATTTTTAAGAGCAAGTTTTGCAGCATTTAGATTTGTTGTAACTCTTTTTTCAAACTCAGATACATAACTTTTATCTAAGTGTGAAAACTTACTTTCTAATTGCTCCCTTTGCTCTTTTTGTGCTCTTGCAAATGCAAGTGCTTCTTCTCTTTGCCTTTCGGCCTCTCTCATCTTTCTAGTCAGTTTATCAATTCTTTTTTTAACTGAATCGCTATACTTTTCTAGTTCTTCCTTCTGTTTATCTTGAGCTTGAACATCAGACTGCTGATCAGATTTCTCATCTGCGTTAGCGGACTGACTATCGTCTTCAGCGACTTCGATAGTTTCTTTTTCATTCTCTGTCTCCTTTGATTGCTCGTCAAGATTAATATCAGCACCTTCTTCTTCGCCGACATCAACCATATTTTCTTTATCTTCTGGCATAGTTTCTCCTATGTATTAAAATTGCGTGATTATACTTTCAGGATCTTTTACAGTTCCTAAAACTTCATCATCGTTTAATATTCTCAACTCGCCACCTTCTATTGGTAAACGTGATCCTGCATATCTTGCAAAGATCACCCAATCTTTTTCCTTACACCAAGCACCTGATGAAAATTTTTCTTTATCTTGATAAGCCAATGGACCCATTTTTAAAACATAACCAACGTTTGTTGATATACGTCCTCTGTCCAAAGTTTCTTGAGATAAAATTAATCCACCTTTAGTTCTTTCAGGAGGTGTAAATGGTAGAATCAACAGTCTCCATCCTGTTGGTTCTGGTAATTCTTCTGTTTGTGATTTTATATTTTCAGGGTTTAAAGGTTCTTTTTCATTAACCTTTTCTTCTTCGTATTTATCTAGAAGTGCCGATTTAGTTTTTGGTACTTCCGAGTTCGATAATGTTTCCGTCATTTTCTTTTTGCTCCTTTTTTTCGTTGAGGTTAGAGAGTTCCTGCAGAACGTATTCATACGCTCTGATTTGTCCAACAATATAGTGATATTTTTCCATACTGTCAATGTTACCAGCTACTAAACTATCTGTATTTCGTTCAATAGCGTTTTTAATTACTTTCTTAAGACCGTATATGGTCGATATGTCATCCATTTTTCTTTTTCTTTTTTAATTTGCACTGACATCTTGGAGCAGTGAACCAATTTGTTATTCTATCAAAAAAATTATCAATAGAACCTAAAATTTTATACATTATTCTATCAAACACTAGCAATTCCACTTTCTTAGAGATTTATTAATTCTAGAATTTGGGTCTCTTGCAGTTTTAGCTGAAGTTAATCTCTTCTTCATACCAGACATTCTAGCACAAAAAGATTTTCTTCTTTTTGCAGCTTTAGATCCTGCTTTTAATTTTGATGGTTTAGTTGTAACTGCAGTTTTTAATTTAGAACCAGGATTAGCACGTCTGTAAGATGCAACGCCTTTTCTATTTAATCCTCCTGATGGAGATTTACCTTCTTTTCTTTGCCAAGCTGGTGATGCCATTTTTAACTTTGTGATTTTTTAATTGCTTTAGCAGTTGGTGCACCTTTACTTCCAGGTTTTCTCATTTTCTCACCACTACCTGCAGCAATTCTTTTTTTCTTTTGCTGAATGTTATACCAAAGACCTTTCTTTGCCATTTTTCCAGATTTTGTTTTATGGTATTTACTTGCCATTACGCCATTCCTTTATTCTTTTTAGCTGCAGTAATAATATCACCTCTAGTGATTTTTTTCTTGTCACCATACATTGCTGCTAATTTTTTATTTTTTTTCTTTACAGATCCACCGTTTGAAAAACCAGGGACTTGTTTGTTGTATCTTTTATTAGGCATTATTTTTTTCCTCCGTTAGTCTTAATTAAATCTGTTGCTTTGATTCCATAAATCGCTGCAACAACTGAAACCCAAAGTGAGACTATCCACCAGGGCATTTCCTGTAGCTTCATAAAATACAAATCTAATTTTGCTTGTATTTCTTCGTCTTCAGCAAATACTGAGTAAAATAATATAGCCAGTGGAGATGTCAACACTAAAAGGACAAATTCGTCTTTCCAGTCGTTTTTTTGATTTTTAGCTATTTGTCCAGAAAATTCTATTTCTCCGCGTTTCATTTTTTCAGCGTGCACAATAGCTGCTTCTGACATTATAATTTCAGATTTTTTCTTATTCTTATAAATTTCAGCGCCAGTTTTAAGTGCAGTACCTACTAAACTCCACGGGAACATAGAATTAGTACCACTTAGCTGTTCTTTGTTTTTCAGCTAGCATTCTTTTTTGACCTCTAACTTTTTCAGTTTGAGTTTCATTAGGTTTGCTAACTTCTATTTCAACACCACCATTTGCATATCCGTCTTTGTTAACGAATTGCTGATGGTTGATTGTGTTTTTACGTTCTTTTTCCATTTCGCCTCCTTGATAGACCTGCTTCGCTTAATGCGATAGCAATTGCTTGTTTTCTACTCTTCACCTTTTTATCAGACTTGCCGATATTCAGTTTTTTCTTTTTAAACTCTTTCATAACCTTTTCAACTTTTTTCTGTTTCTTGTTCATCCTATTAAACTATACGCCTCCGCTGGTAAAGAAAGTGGTGTTCCTTTTTGTTTATTTAATTCTATATCTTGTTTCATTAAATCTATCATATTTGGATTCATCATTCCTGTAGCATTGTAAATACCGTATTGTTGTTTTAATGCTCTATCTTTTACAGAACCTGGCTTGAATGCAAATAAGTCTCTAGTTATTTGTGGATTTACTGCTAAGCTTTCAATACCACCATACATTGGATTAGGTGAAACAGTTGGCATTGTTCTACCATAACCTCTAACTTTATCTCTAAATTCTTCTAATGTTGCTGAATCTTTAAATTGATTAAATGTTTCTGGAATTTCATCTTTTAAATAATTAACTGCTCTAAATCCTAAACCTAATGCAGGATTGATTAATCCTAAAATACCTCCAATAATATTACTAGGACTAAAAACACTTTTAAATCTATCTGCTACGTAAGATGCACCCATAAGTGGTTGTCCAGTAACAGGATCTATATTTCTATATCCCGAAAATATACCATCTCCAGAATATTTTTGTGTAGGACCAAATACGGTATCACCAACATAGTCTATGTTTGGGTTTATAACATCTTTAGTGAATTCTGTGAATCTATTGTCTTTACCTCCACCATTACCTGTTGGACCTGAGCTATAATCACCGGTTTTTCCGGCCATACCCATTCCACGGTCTCTAGCATCACCTCCTCCACCTGATTTTCCACTAGAATTACCTGATCCCATTCCAGATGCACCAGCGCCCATATCAGCACCACCACCTCTAAAATTAATTCTTTTATCTATCATTCGTTACTCATAATTTTTGCTTGTTGAATACCTGATTTAGCTAAACTGACCCCTGCACGTAGTTTTGCAAGGTCTTCATTCTGTTCCAACTTCTCTTCTTGGTTTTGTTGGTTCATCATAGCCTTCATTGCATCTAAATTCAATCTAGTTTCATTTTCTTCACGCTTTCTTTCGTTCTCCATTGCTCTTAAATCCACTTCTCTTGATTTTAATTTAAGTAATGGATCACTATCTAGCTGTGAAGTGATCTTATTTTCTTCTTCAGAGAAATCTTTTTGCATTTCAGCGATCAATTGTGCTTTTCTAGCTTCAATTTGAGTTGTAATTTGTTGAATTCGTTGTGCGATAGCCGGATTTTGTTGCATCATCATCGGATTTTGCGCAATTTGTTGTTGCAACGCTTGAATTTCTCTTAATTCTTGTACAAATTCCATTTGAACTTGCTCTTGAGCCATTAAACTGATGTGTTCAAGTATATTTTTTTGTATTGAAGCCATCACAATCGGATTATTTCGCACCATATTGAGTGACATATAGTTTAAATGTGCATCAATGTGTGCTTTGTGGTCTTGACCAGGGAAAGCTTGGAACGGTTTACCTGCTAAAGCTTGAATATGTTCCATACTTGGGTCCATTGGTTGTGGTTGTTGAGGTGGTGGAAGCACTAAATCAATATTTTTTACACCTAAAGCTTCATACATACCTCTATATGCTTGATACATATTGTGCATTTTTGGATTTGACATTGCCAGCTGCAGTTCTGTTTGGGCAATAGATATCCTTTGTGTCTGTGAAAAGATGTTCGGATCAGCAACTGGCAATATGTCAACACGGTCATCAAAGTCTTGGACTTTAACCGTCTTATTTCCACCTACAACATCGTAAGGATATTCTGGTGGAAGATAAGTTTTAAATACTTCTGCAAGTAATTTAAATTCAATTTTAAGTGCAGAGTAAATTCTTTTGTGAATAGCAGACATCACTCTTGAACCACGTTCTAGTAATGCAACTGTTGTTCCTACCGCAGCGCCTTGATTTCCATCACCAACTTGCATATCTGCAATTGATGCAAATCTTTGACCTGCTTGAACAACAATACCTAATAATTGTAATAAAGTTGCCGATGGTTCTTTGAAAGGTAAAGGTAAAAATGAATCTCTTAAGTTTCCTCCAGGTGCATCAACATCTCTAAACTCACCAGGTTGAATTGGTTGTGCATCATCTCTAACTCTAATTCCTCTAGTTTTAAATCCAGCAGGTAAATTAGATAAAGTTCCTGCATCCAGTAATTGTCTTAATGCAGATGTTGCAGTTCTTGATAAACCACCAATCATATGAATTAAACCAAAACCATAAAAACCTAGTCCTGGTAAAAATTTAAAGTGTACAAAATAATTTATTTTATTTCTTAATGGATCATCAATTTTATAATTTCTTTTAATTGATAAAACAGTTCCTGTAGATTCTTCTACAGTTACAACATACGGAAGTTTAATTCCAGTCGGCTCACCATCTTCAGGATTCACATCCTCAAAACCATCTAAATCTAAATTAACGTGACACTCTAATAAAGTGTAAATGTCATCTTGTTTAGTTTGTTCTACACCTTCTAATTCTTGTTCTTTTTTTGTAACTTGATCTGTATTCATTGGTGGTGCAGCTAAATCTACATCTTTATAGAAACCACTTACTTGTTGTTTTCTTAAATCGTTTTCTGACATTTTAATTATGTGGATGACGGATTCCGCATCATCTAATGAGGTAGCTGAATACGGAACGACCAGATCATCTGCCGGTACGAACTTCGACACGGCTCTACCTAAAAGATCATCGTAATAAACTTTTTTAAAAGTTGATCCTGATAAAGGTAGGTAGAATAACATTTGATCAAACTCAGGTTCGTATTCTGACATACGATCCATAATTTGATAATTCATAAAATCTTTTACTCTTGTTGCTTGATCTTCTTTTTGTCTATTAGAAGCTCCAAGTATTTGTGTTCTAACAGGTCCACCAGCAGGTAATAATTCTTTATACGCTTGTGCTTGGAATTGTGTTACAGCTTCTGCAAGAACTGGGTGAGTTGCACTAGATGCACCTCTAAAGGGTTCTGTTCTTTCAGTATATTTAAATCCTAAAAGATCTAAACCTTTTGTATAAGTTGATTCCCAATCTTTTCTTGAACTTTTATAATCTCTATAATTTTCTACTAACTTGCTTCCTAATGGATCTAAAATATCATCTTCTAATATTTCAGCTAAATTCGTATAATGATCTTCACCACCTGCAGGTGCGCCTGCTTGTGGATCAAATGAAACTGTTGCTCCTCCATCATCTTCTGGAGTAATTTCTACGGGTTGATCTTTTATTTGTTCTGAAATTTTTTCAGTTACAACTTCTTGTATTTGTCCTTTACCAGGAACTTTTACATCCGTTTTAATATTTCCTAATTCCGATAATGTTTTATCTACTGCCATAATTTACTTTACCTTGTTCTAAATAAACTTTCAACCCCTTCTGACATTGGGCCTCTTTTTGGAGGAATAGTGCTTGTCAGACCTCCGTCTTTAAATTCATCAATATCAATATCTTCCATTGCATTTTCAGCTCTCATTTCTGCATCTCCAACTCTTCTTTCACCTGTAGTTAATCTATTTTTTCCTGTTACATATTTTTCCATTCTTGGAGCATCTCCGCCTAATATTTGATCAACAGATTCTAATACTTCAACATCATAATCTATATCTTCACCATAACTTGAATAAGGTACAGTATCTTCTGCAACAAAATCACCAGGAAACTTTTCACCACCCTCTAAAGTTTTAGGAGCTTCGTATTCCATTTGGAATGGTTGGCCATATTCATTTTGACCTTCGATTAAATATTTCTGTTCTCCTAAATCTTCAGTAACTTTTACACCCGGTAAACTTTCATCTACATATTCAAAAACTTTTTCATCAATCTCTTTTGATTTACCTAACATTTTTATTTTTTCTATAAATCCAGGTAGCCACTCAGGCATTGCAGTTGTGCTTTTCTTAAGTTGTTTAATACCTTCTTGAACTGCACCAGTCTTTTCTGCAGTCATTAACATTTTCATCAATGCTGGAGAAGAGGCAAGAATACCTCCAAATAATTTCAAAAACGCTCGTCTATTCATCTATGCCCTGACTTTTTTTAGATTGCTGGTAAGTATTATACAGATCATATGCAGTTAATCCACCACTAATTAGGAGTCCTGGTATTCCTGCAAATCTTGTAATACCTGCAATTGTTCTAGGGTTTAGGCCTAATCTTAAAACTTTACTTAAAGCACCTGGTTTTGCTTCTTTTGCAACAGTTGATAAATCAAAATATCTTTTTGCTTTTTGAGCCATTGATAATTTTTCTGTGGGTTTAATTACACCTGATGCTTTTGATAATGGTTCCATAAACGCTGCACCTAAATACATTGTTGGATCTTGTAAAATTTCTGTTGGAGATTCTCCTTGTCTTAATCGATCAACTGCATAAGGAACATCCATTGCAGCTGTAAATAATGGTGTACCTAAAGTTCCTGCAAAAGCACCAAGTCCACCTGTTAATCCAAAAGCAGATCTTAATTTACCTCGACCTAATTCTCTTGCTGCTGAATAAGATTTTTTAATTTCTGGTGCACCTGCAACACCTGCAGCTGCTGCAACAGTTGTAAAGCCTGGAGTAATTTCTTCTGGTTCTTCTGGAGTCTTTTCTAATTCTTCTCTAACAAGTGGGTCTGATGGATACGTTGCAGTATTGTATTCATCAAATTTTATTTGTTGAGTTGTAGGTTCGACTTCTGCTGCTTCAACTGGTGTACCTAATGCAGCTTTACCTACTTGATACGTTCCATACATTGCAAGTGGAACTGCAAAAACTCTACCTGCTCCGCTTTTTATAAATCTATTTAATTTTATTTGACCAGGACCACTTCTTAAATAGTTTCTTGCATCGTAAACTGTTTTTAAATCTTTTGGAATTTCAAACGAGTAACCAAAATTTTTATAAACATCATCGTACAATTCTCCAAAGTCTGTTAATGCATTTTGATTCTTAATTGTTTTTCTTGGAGATTGTTCTGATAATTTTGGAACTCTTACTGGAAGTTCACCTGGTTTTAAATTTTGATTAAACTGTTTTTCATAGAACTCTGCTTTTTTATTGTATTCATCTATGATTTGTTTTTTAGTTTCTGTTTTACCTGTTTTAGGATTTACATATGCATTTTCTATTGGATCAATATTTTGTAATTTATTTTCAGCAATTCCAACCGATTGATCGATTGTTTTACCTTTTGTTTCATTAATACCTTCTTGAACTCCTTGTATAAAAATACTGTAAGGTCCTGTTCCATATCTTCCTGATGAAGCAATATTTTTTACTTCATCTACATTTATTTTATTTGATGGAATTAATTTTTGTAATTCCCTTCTAACATTTGCAAAAAATGATTTTGGTTCACCAATTTGTCTTGTGACATTTGCTTCTAAAGTTCTTCTTCTAAGTGCACCTCTAATTCCACCAAAGCCTTTAGTTTGTGGTAAACCTTGAGTTATTTTTAAAGACTGTCTTGTAAGATAAGGACTTGTTCTACTGATGTATTGAGTATCTCCTGAATATGCTTCTACCAATTGACCTAATCTATATGCTGCATTTGCATTTCCAGTTGCAGTATTTGGTAAATTTAAAAGTTTTCTTGTTCTACTAATTAATCCATCAGTAGTATAATTACCTGTTCGAATAACATCTTTTAATTCTTTATCTAAAGTTTTTAATTGTGTTTTTATATTTTGAATAACTTTACTTCCTTCTCCTCGGCCACTAACTTTTGTAATGTTTTTTTCTTTTGCAATTTGATCAATTGTTTCACCTGTTACTCCAATAGGAGATTCTTGTCTCACTCTGTTTGTAATATCTGTACGAGACAATCCTTGACGAAGATATTTTTCTACTAATTTATTTCTTTTGGGAACTTCAGATTTATATAATTCTGATTTAGGATCTTTATAAATATTTTGTTTTAGTTGTGTAATTTGTTCATCCGTTGGTGTTTTAAATAAAGTTTGTTGTCCTTTTCTTCCTCCTATAGTTTCAATATTAGAAGCTTTTAACAATCTAGCTATATTAGAAGGTCTAACATTTATGCCTTTCTTTTTTAAAAATTTAATAGCTTGTTGTGGATTTAACAATCCTTCTCTTACTTCATTAAAAAGTTTTACTCTTTCATTAACAGCTTTTTTAGCTGCGGCTTCAGCTGCTGCTTTGGTATCAAAAGCTCCGTAATAATAAATTGGATCAGTTGCTTTACCAAGACTTACTCTGTATCTTCCGTTTAAAAGTCTAATTTGAGGTTTTGGAACTTTTTCTTTTTCTAAAAAATATTCTCTTATTTGTGGTGTGAGTTGCA
>Ga0208898_1002149_pt1 | contig 12277 bp, 15 predicted proteins | sample VirMetDEL_Mar_4_FD_184513 | JGI IMG/M metagenome (GOLD analysis project Ga0208898, IMG submission 184513) | Aqueous microbial communities from the Delaware River and Bay under freshwater to marine salinity gradient to study organic matter... | ecosystem: Environmental > Aquatic > Marine >...
TTCTTCCTCTTCTTCGCCTTACGAGCAACATTGAGGGCAATCGCAACCGCCTGCTTCTGAGGCCGACCAGCCTTCATCTCGGTCTTGATGTTCTTGCTGATCGTTTTCTTGGAGTAACCTTTCTTGAGCGGCATTCTTGGCCCTCTTTTTTGCTGCCATCATGGCCGCTAATCGGCGCGCCCTTAACTCTTCGTCTTTCCATGCCGCCGTCGTCGCAGCAGCAATCTTCAATCTTGTCTCTCTTGAATGCGTCCGCGCTCCTCGAGCCTTTGCGGATTCACTCATTTTGGCTCGCGTCTCTTCCGAGACATCTTTCTTGGACAGCTTCTGCCTCGTGCTTTCAGGCATCTTCCATCCGTTCTTCTTTCGCTTGGCCCACATGGCTTTTATTCGATCGGACATAGCTTTGCGCCGGTCATCATCCCATGACGCCTTGAGCCCTTCGGACACCTTCTCGCGGTATCCCTCGTCCTGCCATCGAATCTTCAGCACTTCCGACCAAACAGACGTATCTAAATGCTTTCGGCCCTTTGCCTTGGCCGCTATCTTGGCCGCTACTTCAGGTGACTTTGACGGAGCCGTTCCGCCCCCTAGCGCTAGGTTATACCCATTAGGGACTAAACAATTCAGCTTTTCAATGGCGTCAATTTCCGCCTTATGAAGAGCGTCCTGACAATCGTGTTCGCTCAATATAGAGACAGACGGCTCACCATGTTTGCGCCAAGCGTTATGCACCGGAAGAGGACTGCCGCGTTTAGCAGCCGCCCTATGCTGTGCCAGCCTGACACTCATTTTGCGAACCGTCTGCCCTATATACACCTTCCCATTCGGAAAAGTCAGTTGATAAAGACTAAGCATCGCGCACCTCAAGCATCGCTCTATGTCACGATGCCTAGTCTAGTATCATCCTATTGATCAAACAATAGGACCCCGGCCATTTCCGGTTGTTTGCACACAACCCCGAAGAGGGTGTCGAGACGATACTTGATCGTCATGCTGTCGATGTCATAGAACTTCTGCATCACCAGCTCCACACCTTGATCGGTGGTCGCACGCATCACAGCGGTGCCAGCGTCGGAGGGCACTGCGAACCGGCCAGGGAGAAGCTCGAGAGCGTCCCGCTGCCAGAAGCAGTTGACGTTAGCTGCCGTGGTGTTGAGGAAGGTGATAGCCGCCGTACCAGAGGTGGAAGCCAGTTCCACGTTCTTGTACTGAAGCTCGGCATCGGTGCCACCACCGCCGCTGATGATAGCCGGGGAGATGGTCATCAGGGTGCCGCTGTCCACGGAGATCACACGGAAGGTCTTGAGCTGACCCGTGCTGTTCTTCGTGATGTGATGCACAGCTTCCACGCCAGCGATCTCAAACGCGTCACCAGCAGCCAGGCCAGCGGTGCTGGAGATGGCGATCTGCTGATAGCGGTTGTCCACGTTGATCTCGCCACCAACAGCGGTCGAGGTTGCCTTCGGAACGTAGTTCACGACTGCTGCCGAGGTCGTATCGACCGTCGGGGTAGCAGACTGAGCCGTGATCCGCTTAGCCACGTCGAGCTTGTAGGTGTCGAAGCCAGCGACCATACCCACCTGGCTACGCTCGTAGGCGGAGTCAGACTTGGCGTTCCCGAAGGAGCGGGTAGCTGCTGCCAGGTTCCCAGCCATGCCGTTGTAGTCACGGCTCGTTCATGAGGCTGTCGCACAGTGCAACGTCGTCGTAGTCACCAGCCGGGGTGGAGGTGGTCACAACGAGCGTGCCCTGGTTAGCGGCAACGTCGAGGACGGCGGTGTTGATGTCGGAAGCGAGCTTCTGACGTGCTGCCGTGCCGAGGCGACCCTCTTGGAGAGCGTCACGGAGTTCCAGCGTGGTCATCGTCCAGGGGACGGCTTTGCTGTAGCCCAGGGTAGCGGGCACAGAAAGCTGGGTCATGTCCTGATACGAACCAGCGATGGAGCTGCCAGCGGTAGCGTTGATGGACTGAGCGATGTAGGGCATCGGACGCCAGATGGTGTCGCGTGCGCGCTCCATCATTGCGGAATCCGTGTTGTACACACTCACATTGCGGGAAAGGATTAGGGCATCGTTGAAGCCTTCGAGGATGTCCTCGAACGCAACGCGCTCTTCCTTGGAAAATGCATTAGCCATGATGGCCTCCTAAAGTTATTTGCTTGCCTTGAGCTGCTTTTTATAGCGCATGACCTTTGAGTAATCGCCGGTCTTTTCCGCTTCAGCTCTCAGCCGTTCAAGGGTTGAGTCCACCGAACCCGATACACGGCCTTGTCCTTTGACCGTCTTCTCGGGCGGGGGTGCCGACTTCTTCGTTGCAACCTTCAATTTGGCCTCCAATTTGCTGATCGCAAACGCGAAGTCAATGGGGTCATCAATCTGAGCAAGCTCCTGCGCCTTCTTTGGGTTCTTGCCTAGAGCATAGACAACAATCTCGGGGTTCTCCGCGCCTTTGACGATGATGCCCTGCTGCGTGACGTTCAAGATGTCTTTAACAACATCTTCCGCGTCATCGAAGTCTCGGGCCTTCAGCGCCTCCTTACGACGGAAATACTCCTGCTGCTTCTGCTCCCACTGCTGTGTGATGGCCTGTTGCTGACGCTGGACAGCTTCCTGCTCGGCGTCATGCCTACGCTTCCTGTCAAACCAGTCAGCGAGAGCCCTCTCGTATTTATCCGTGTCGTAGTCATAGACCTCGAGGGTGGGCTTAGGCCCTAGCGGCTGGGCACGTTGGCCCTGACTCCGCATCTGCTCAAGTTCTTGCTCTAGCTCACGGTTCCTACGCTTCTGCTCTCGGTGCTGCTTGCGCAGGTCGCGCACCCATTCCGGTGCTGCTTCCTCTGGGGCTGGCGATTCCCCGTCAATCGAGACGACTAAACCGTCGTCATCAGTCTCAGACTCCTCGGCCTCGGCTTCTACCGGCTCCGACGGCTCATCCGACGGTTCTGAGTCGTCGTCGAGCTGTAGCTCTTCGGCTTCTTCATCCCCGGCTTCGCTGAGCACATTTTCTTCGTCTTCATAGACCTCATCCTCGATCCGTTCTGCCAAATCGTTCATTTCAGACCCCTACTAGACTCACCCATTGAACGGCTGGGCGGATGCCGTGAACACATATTATAAAAGCCTTGACGCTTATGCAATTAGGTTATAGAGGCACCACATCAAGCGCCGCGTTAATGTCTTGCATCGTCGTCGTGCGTTGACCTTCCCCGGTCGTCCGCAGGTATTCGCCTAAGCCTTGGAACAGCCCCAGGCTCTGAAGCGCACGCTGTACCGGATCCATCTCGCTTGGACGGTTCTCCGTTAGATAGTCCCCGAAGCGTGCCATGCGCGTATCTTGTAGCGGCGACATAACCGCCCCACGCTCGCGTCTGAGGCGCTCTAGCGTGTCGCTAGCCACAGCTACCGCCCTAGCGTTTGCGCGTCTCTCAGCGCGTTCTGGGTCGTCTAGGGGCGAGGCTGAAGCACCAGATGCTCCTGAAACCATAGCGCTGGATCCGAGGGCACCTTTTTTGGAAGGAAGAAGATCGGACGTAACCATGTTCACCGACGATTCTTCGTCTATCGCCGCAAAGACATCCTCAAGAGATGCAGTCGGATTCCCAATGGGCCTTCTTCCTGATCGATAGGCGTTAACTGCCGCGGCCTTGGAGCTGACCTGCCCCATCAAAGGCCCTTCAGCAAGGGCAGCATCCTGCAATACCCTTCCTATGCCCTGGCCCCGAAACTCTTCATCAACATAGAGACTGAGAACAGAGTTGGGCTCCCCGGGCCTCGATAATAGCTTGATACTGCCACCAGATACGGGGTCGCTTAGCGTGATCTGCTTAGCGCCTTCCCCAAATATCTTTGAAGCATCGCTAGTTTTGCGCACCAAGCGCTTACCAATCTCGCCAAGAACGCCAGCCTCTGCCTCTTCAGGCGCCATGAGGCCAGCACCCACAACCCCTGCTCCGCCTAGACCGGCAAGGATGTTAGAGGAGCCGGTTTGTTCAGGGTCAAAGGCGGCGAACTGGGATCGGATGTTTCGCTCAAAACCGGGAAACGTGATGATGTGTTGCGTCTCAGGTGTAACGCCTGTCATTCCAGGAACCTTGGCGCCACCGAAGCCCCGCCTGTTTGTTCCAAACTTAACGTCTACGGTGTTATCAATGACGCCTTCAAATCCTAAGTTCTTTAGCGTCTGCGCTGAAATCTCCCCAGACGACAACATATCACCAGTGTTTTCGTCATACGCCTCTGTAATATGCCTGCGAATTGCCTGGTCAATATCCTGAACGCGGACCTCTCCGTCCGCTAAATCATCACCAATATCTTCAAGTATGCTATTGATGGCATCCTCTTCTCGATATGCGTCCGTGTCGGCTAATGCCTCACGGATTCTGGCATACAGGCCCTCGTGATCATCCGCTTGAAACTGATACGCAAGATCATATACCTCGTCCTCGTCTACCCCTTCACCCAAAGACTGACGAGCCTCCTCAAAATAATCACGCTCTTGCCGAATAACTGTAGGATTGTCCCCGCCTATGACCGCATAGTTCTGGGTGTTAATCCGTAACGGGTAGGTCACTCCGCCAGGCGCATCTCCAACTAGCCTTGACCTAGCGATAGCTTCTAATGCTGCGGCTTCGTCGTCGTAAAAATCTTGGAGCGTTAGCCCTACGTCGCTGAGTGCCTCCTCTAGCGCGTATTCATCTTCTACAAGATAATCTGCAAGGCGCTCTGACTCTAATTGGACTCGGTTCGTCAAGTCTGGCCCCATGCCAGCATAGTTTGCCGTCGCGTCTAAAGGGCTCGTCGTCGCGTACGCGCCGCGCCCAAAGTCTGACTCAGGGTTAGCTCTTGAAGCGTCAAACGCACGGATATTGAATGTCGATCCACTATAGGCAGGAGTGGTAAACCCCTGCTCCTGCATCCGCGCCATCTTATTGGCAGCATCCATAGACAGCTCACCAGAAGCGATTCTCCTGGCCGTTGCCTCGGGATACCCTGCCCGGATTAGACGGCGGACGGCTTCATTAACGAGAGGGTTGGCCACGGATCATCCTCGCTACCTGTTCCGTTGAATCAAGGGTCAGACGCTCTGCATCGTTGTCGATTTTGGAGTACGTTTCGGCCGCACGGGCCTGCTTGTACTCCGCGTCAGCGATGGTCTCGATTACGTCAGCACGGGCCTTTTGGGCCTTCGCCACAGCTTCCTCGGCCGCAGCCTTGAGGAATACCGCGTTCGGGTCTTCCTGCTGCTGGGCCGCTTGCTGCTCCGCCATCATCTGCTGCTGCTCTTCTTCCGTGGGCTCGACCGCACCCATGCGGATTAGCTGGTTGCGGAAGTATTTGCGCACGTCAGATAGCCCTTCGCCTTCCATATTCATCAAGGAAAGAGCCGACAGCACCTGCATCGTTTGGGGATCTTGCGTTATCGCCATCATCCCGGTCAGTGCCCGGACGGTCGAGGCACGCTTAGATTCACTGGTAGGCCCAACATCCACGAAGACGTCCATCTTGGCGTCGGAGAGGTCGTTCTCGTACTCAACCTCACCGATTTCAGAAAGGGTAGGCGTCATCAGCTCAATGGAACCGATCTCCATCTCCTCGGAGACGGTCTTCATGCGGCGCTTCTCTTCGGTGTAGACCTCTTGAGCCATCGACAGCCAGACCTCACCGCAGCGCTGCATGGCCTTGCCGAAGTTGCTCATGTAGATGTAAGCCTGCTTGTCGATCCGCTCCTGAATCAGCTCCACAGCCTTCCCGGAGATGTTCGACACCATCTTGTCGGCCTCACCCTGGCCTCCGAGAATGTCGTCCATGTCGGCCTCTGTGGCCTGTAGAAGACCAGCCAGGGCTTGAGGTACTTGGGGAGAGCGGGTGTAAGCGACAGGCCCAGCAGCCTGGGTCTCGCCATTCGGTCCCGTGATGGGATTCACCAGAAGATAGGGGTAGTCCTTGAGGTTGTCCTCGGCCCACATCATCTGATGCCCTGCAACCTGCTCAGGCAATAAGATGGGCTTCTCGACAGAGCCTAACGCGGCGACCTCCGCCAGCTTAGATAGCTGCATATTCTTGAGGCGCTGGGCGTCCTTAGCTAAACGGACGTGGCCCATGCAGCGCTCGACGTTATCCACCACCCACCGCTTGCCATAGACGGGGATTATCGGGATGCACTTGCCTGCGATATAACCGAGATCCTCTAGGACCTTCCCGCCAGACATCAGGTACTTGTGTACTCTCTTACGCTTTACGCGGCGCTTGCGTACCTCGATGGACCCAATAGCGGCGAGCTTGTCTTCTAGCTCGGGGTCGGCGTCGAAGTCAGACTGGCGGTACTTCTCCTCCGTCCCGTCAATAGCCTCGTAAATCCGGAGGGTCTCTGTCACTTCTTCAACCTTGTAGTATTCGGCGATGTACACAACATCAGGCGTACACCAGTCGAACTCTACCTGGGTGATCTCTTTCGGCCAGTCTGAGGGGTCGTCGTCATACGCCTCGGCATAGGCTTCCCGCGTCATGGCATAGATCACAAAGCAGAAGCGTGCGTCTGCCTTGTCCTGCCGCCGAGCATCAACGTCATAGAAGACACTGGAGTCAGCGTCGAAGATGGGCTCGATGCGGATGCGCTGGTGCTCGTTGTCCTCGTCCTCCTCGTCCTCATACTCAGTACGAAGGCGGAAGGCGCCAAAGCCACCACCAACAGCCTCCTCAAAGGCGTTGTCGAAGGCTTCATCGGCACAGGAGTCGTGGCAGTCAGCGCGGAACAGGCCGTCCAGGGTGTCGGCCAGGCCGTCGTATTCGGGTTCGCGGGGGAGGAAGTCAACGGAAATCCGGTTATTCCGGTACTCGTTGATGATCCTCATAACGGAGAGGTGGATCTTGTTCACCTCAAAGCGGGGCTTGTTCTCGAACTGCTCCTCGAGCGGTCCTTCCCATTGAGCCCCGGCGATGCTGTAGAAGCGTCGGTCCTGTAGGCACTGAAGGCGCTCGTCCCTCACGGGAGACTGGGCGTTGTCAAACTCGTTCAGCGCCTCTTGATGCACAAAAGCAAGCCGCTGTTCTTTCGTCATTCGTGCCATTGATCAGGCCCCACTGTAAAAGTCAAGCCATTATCTACCAACGATTGATCGTGGGCAACGGCTCAACGTGTGTCGGCTTCGACGCCTTCTGCGTCCGCCTCACGCTCTCGCAGGCGTAGCGGAGGGCATCGATCAGGTGATTGTCCTTGTCTTCGAGGACCGGGAGCACAGCGTCTGTAAGGGAATCCTTTTTGTACGAGTACATGGTGAGTTCGTCGATGGTGTGCTGGCACCTCGGATGCACCACAATGTCGTAGCTCTTGAGCCATTCAACCCCCTCTTCCAGGCTCTTCGGACCCTTCACGGCTGCCATGATCTTCGGGAAGCCGTGCGACCTCATGTAGCTTATCGTCTCCGGCCGGGCGCTGTCAGCCACGATGGGCCACTTCTCTGCCTCGGGGATCTGGAAGAACAGCTCGGGGGTGTTCACGATCTCACAGCCGACCATGTAGGCCTCATGATCGACGTAGAGAGTGCGTCCTTCAATGAAGCACCGAATCAGCACCGTGGGGTCGGTAGCGAAGCCCCAGTCAGCACCGAAGCGCAGCGTAGCGTCTGAAGGGGTCTCGAAGTCCTCCACCGTCCAGTTTTTGAATACGCGGGTCGAGCTGTTCTGGAGATATTTCCCAAGCCAGACGTGCTCGTACTTCTCATAGTCCCGGCCCCGGTCGTACTCCATCTCCGCCTTGAGGACGTCAGGGAACCACGGATTGTCTTTGTAGTTGACCTCGATCACGGTCGCGTCAGGGGGCGGCTTGTCGCCCCTCAGGAGCTGATCAACGGGGTCCGTGTCCTGGCTCGGGTTCCAGGTGAACCACAACTCTGACCCTTCCTTACGGATTGTGGGACGGAGCAGGTCTAGGGAGCGCTGTGAGAGGCTCTGGGCCTCTTCCACCCAGGCGCAGTCATAGCCCTCAAGGGACTTAATGCTGTCGCTGGTGTGGTTCTGCATCCCCTGGAAGATGATCATGCCGGAACCGTGGGCGGACTTGATCACCGTCTCCTGGACGATAAACGCGCTTTGAACCCCTAGCTTCTCAATCTTGTCCTCGAGGAGGCGCTTCACAGACTGAGCCAGGCTCTTCTGCACCTCCCGGACACAGACCGTCCGTCTGTTGGGGTTCATGATGTGCTCTTCGATGAGCATCTCTGCGAAGAAGTGCGACTTCCCGGATCCACGACCGCCATGCGCGGCCTTGTAGCGGGCTGGCTGGAACAGAGGGACGGCCCAACGCGGCGTCTCTATACGAAGGGTGGAGTCAATCGCCAACGACGACACGTTCGATCTTCTGGATCGTGAGGGGTGCTTCTTCGTCGCCAGCGATCACCTTGCGCTCGCCATACTTCTTGGGGGCTAGCTTTGAGGCAACCCATTGCCTGGTCCAGATCCTCAGCTTCACCACCTGCCAATCATCGCTGGTGGCCTCGTCAGCCATGCGGATGATCTTATCCATGTAGGCTTCTTGCTGCCGCTCACGAGCCTTGGCGTACTGGACCTGGAACTCTGGATCTCGGTTAAGCATCCGGTAGACCGTGCGGTCTGTGATGTCCATGCGGGAGCAGGCCGTGACCATATCGTCCCCGCACGCAATGTGCTCTAGGAACTCGTCTTTCTGGGCCTGGGTCCAGTCGATTCGCTTACCCACGATTTCGATACCTCTGACAGGGCCACCACCTTCGGCTTCTGGGGACGCCGCCCATTGTCCCAGACCTCGAAGTGCTGCCGTTCAAAGATCCACACAAGCATTTGACGCTCCCACGACGGGGCAACGGGCGGGAACCACCGCCGGGGAGCCCCTAAAGTGTATCAATTACTTGGCTTTGTCACCACCGTGTTTCTTGTACAGGGCTTGGCCCTCTCGATAGCCCTTCTCATAGCTGCCGCCTATGTAGACGTTGAAGGGCTTCTGAGCGTAGCCGTCCTGCTTACCCAGGAGAAAGTTGAAGTCATGCGCCCTTACCTTCAATGGATACCCCCGTTTTTATCAATCCACTCCCTCACATACTCGCCAGCGGACTCCATCTCCCTGCCCAGGAACGCGGCGAATTCCACCATGAGTTCATTGATCAGCCTAGATTCCGCCTCCGTGGGCTCACCACTCATAACTAGGCTTACCGCCTCGCGCTCGGCGTCCCACTCAATCGCGTGGATCTCTACCATTGCTGGCTCCGCAGTCAGGTTCGCGTTGGTCATAGTCGGGCCAGTAGCCCTCACAGACCATATCATTGTAGAACTCAGCGTCGTCAACCGCTTGCTGGTAGCTGTCGTCGCAGGCAACAACCATCCCCACTAGGAGGATGGCGGCAATCCAGATTGAGATGTTCATAAGAGTGTGATCGTCCCGTCTTTGTCGTCGCGATGAACAATGGACTCGACGTAGTCAAAGATGTCAGGCCAGTGCCGCGAGATGCACTCCCGCTCAAGGGCCTCGTTGAAGGGCTCCTGGGTTGCACCAACCTCCCAGAGCAGCGCGGGGAAGTCGTCCCCGATAGCGCACCAGAGTTCATCAATCTCACGATGCGCGATAGTGTCCTTTAGCCACCGGCTTGCGATCTCATCGATGCGGTCCTGGTTAGCCTTCCAGTGCTCGTAGCCCCAATCGTGTTCTGCTGCCATGTCTGTCTCCTCATGCGTGGCCCCTTGCCACACCCGAATCATGCTTCAGTTCTTATACGCTGTATACATTTTGTTTAGACTGTTTTGTTCTAAAAACCGCTCTTCTAATGCCTCAATGCGGCTCTTCGCTAACTTCAATCGCTTAAAGTCATTGTAACTCAATGGCTTACCTCTTTTCATCTGTTCCTCTGCGCCTCTGATAACCAGGTGGTCGATCTCGATTTCCTCCTGGATCTTCTTGGGGATGTAGCCGTTGCTCAGGGGGTTATCAAAGAGGATGCTTGCAGGAAGTGCTAGCGCTTCCACCACCTCAAGGCCATTGGCTCCACAGGCAAAGCAATGGCACAGCACGCGGCCATCTTTCTCGGCAATGCTCATCGAGGGGTTCTTATCCCCGTGGACAGGGCAGCAGGCAACCCACTTGTCTTTTCCCGTGGATCTCACCTTATCCAGTCGATCTAGCAGTTCATCGATCATTGTCTGTTGCTCCATGCTTTCCCGATCTTCTTCACCGCCTGGCGGAATGACGCCTTCTCATTGCCCCTCAAAACATCAGACTCGTTGACGTGCGCTAGCACCCTGAGCAGAGCACTGGCCTGCTTCTCCGTAAGCATTTCTTCCTCATACTGCTCGAGAATCCGCCGCTTCCTCGTTCCACGCTCCAAGCTCTGCATTTCTGCTCCCTCCCCAGAGATCATTCGTTCCCTCTCCATGCGTGACTTTGCTTCTCAATTTGGATTCAAAGACCGGGCGGGTAATCCGTTCCCGGTAGGTTTCATGGCGATACTGGGCGTGCCAGCCCTTCGCCAGCATCCACTTAAGCTCTTCTGCGAGCATTGGCCCTCCTGATCTGCTGGTGCTTGATGAACCCCATGACCTCGGGGGAAATGTCGTTGCAGGAGCTTGGCGTGATTCGCTCAGGCCATGCCCCGAACTTCTGTCGATATTGGTGCGCCGCCCAACCCCTCTTGTAGCCCTGGTAGTGGGCGTAGAGGGCCAGTTGGCCGTACCAGTCGCCGCGGGAAAGGGGAATCTTTTTCACCTTCTCCAGGCGCTTTAGCTCGCTGCCATCGGTCTCGAGGCGATCTTTGATGGGATGGGTGTAGCCGCAGGCGCATCTCATGCCCACGAACTTGCGGTAGCACTGGGGGCAGTCGTGGGTCTTCTTCTCCTTCTTATCCTTGACCTGATTCTTCTCAGCGAAGCCCTTCTCGCTTGTATCAAGGGACTCGGGCTCGATGTCCTCCGCGAACCCGTGCCTTGCCACGTTCCCTGCGTGATCAAGGTAGATGGCGTCTTTTTTACCTTCAGCCGTCCGCATGATCCTGCCCGCCCTCTGGACGTAGGCGATCAGCGATTTCGTGGGGAAACAGTCAATCAAACATGACACCTTCGGCGCGTCATAGCCGACATTCAAAAGCCGTGAGCAGGAGAGGATCAGGAACTCGCCTTCGTCGTGGGCGCGGTAAATAACCTGCCTTTCCTCGTCGTCCATGTAGCCGTCGATGTGGACCGCAGGGATTCCCGCGGCGTTGAACTGATCCACCATGTCCCTGGAGTGCTTAATTGAGGGCGAGAAGGCAATGGTCTGCCGCCCTTCCGCGTGCTTGAGCCAGTTCGCGATGATGTCCCCGACAAGGGTCTGATCGTCCTCCGTGGCCTTACCCAAGGCGATGGGGTCGTAGTCCGAGCCGCCAGTCTTCAGGGCTCTCCCTTTGATCTGGGACACGTCAACCGAAGCCCCGCCGTAGTAAGTGACCGGGGTGAGATAGCCGCCCTGTAGCAGCTCCGTGGGGGAGATCGGACAAACCAGATCGTTGTATGCCAGGCCCAGCCCTTTTGAATATGGAGTGGCCGTGAGGCCGATGAACGGGACCGCCGTGTAGCGATCCATCGCAAACTGAGTCGCCTTATAGTGGACGTGGGCCTCATCGACAATGGCAAAGTCGAACTCGGGGAGATGCTTCCGCCGAGCTATCGTCTGGATCGAAGCGATCTGGATGGGAGCGCGGTAGTTGGTCCTCTCATGAGAGCCCTGCATCACACCAACATCAAGCCCCTCATTGTCGAAGGCGTCGAGGGCCTGTTGAACGAGCTTTATCCGATCACAAATAAATATGCCGCGCTTACCTTTCTTCGCTGCCTCAGACAGCAGGAACGCGGCAGTGATGGTCTTGCCGAATGAACATGGCGCCGCAAGGATCGGGCGCGTCTTTCCCCTTCTCAGAGAGTCGCGGAGCATCTCCACGGCCTTTTCCTGATGTGGTCGTAAGTGCATTGTTCCTCCTCAAACACGAATGCCTGGACCACTAATGGTAGGCGAGAGGAGGCAGTTGCAGAAATAATTTTTTGGAATAAGAAGAGGGGCCGGTCGCTCGAGAGCGCAAAGGGTGCAAGGGGATTGAGGAGACGCCCACCCGGCCAAATTGTTGCGCAACCCCAGGGATAGGTGTAGGGTTGAAAGCGTCGGTGGGGCTACCAACCCCTGAAGAACCGACGGGCTGAGGATTGGAATCGATCACCCGACGCATCGCCATGATAGCGTCCTGGGTGGTCCAGCGCAATCCTCTATCGTCTCCGTTCTCCAGGC
>Ga0208898_1002150_pt1 | contig 12267 bp, 26 predicted proteins | sample VirMetDEL_Mar_4_FD_184513 | JGI IMG/M metagenome (GOLD analysis project Ga0208898, IMG submission 184513) | Aqueous microbial communities from the Delaware River and Bay under freshwater to marine salinity gradient to study organic matter... | ecosystem: Environmental > Aquatic > Marine >...
GTCTTGGTACGAAATGGTTGGTTCTTCTGACATAATTGGTACTGTAACTATTTAGATTCGTTTGTCAACTCCCTGATTAGTACCCTGTACTTCTCTTTTGTCTGTGGTCTTTTAGCTCTCTTGATCCTGCGTCTGTACTCTCTGATTACCTTGTCCTTATCTGTCTTGTGATTAGGGTGGATAGGATTGTTGGAGTAATCCTTGTTCTTGTACTCCACTAGCGAAATTAGGACATCCTCATAAGAGGCTCCCAGAGGCCGTATAAATCGTTTGTACGCATTCCAAACCTTCCCCTCGAAGGAATTTACTTCACGCTGTAGAACGCATCTGACGGCTCCTGAGTCATGGTCATGGTCCAAAACAGGATCTGTAATTGGCAATCCTGTGATTGGGTCTTGTCCTCCTTGCTGATCCAGGAGTTCTTCCCTTAACTTTTTAATATCAGATTGCTTCAGTTTCTTCATCGCACTCAATGAAATCTTTATCGTCGAACCACATAGTCTTTTTGTTAGGCATGATTTTAGATACGTTTATCTTTATTAAACCTTCCATGTAACCCAGTGGTTCGTGCAGGTTCTCCTTCATTATCTCAACATCCTGCTTAGACAGCCAGCAATTAGACCCATCCCCAATGAAACGATAGTATTTTCTTTTAGCTACCATTATCCCGTAACCTTGTGTTCTATTCTGTACTCCTCCCAGTCCTTTATCTCTTCAACAATCCAGGTCATGGACTCTTTATTCAGCACAGCTTGGTCTACTATTTCGTGGATTACGTCATCCTTGACGCCGCCCAAAATTCTAGTGATCTTAACTGATATTAAATCTAACTGATCTTGGTAGTTCTGGGCCATCTGAAGAAGTTCTGTCGCTTCTGATATTTCACTGACTGTCATTTTTTTCATAGCTCATCAACTTTCTCCTCAATAAATCTTTGCATCCAAACTTCAAGAATCCTTACCGTCTCTTCTGGCAGGAGTGAAGCCTCGGAGTACACTATCATATCGTTGTCATCGTCTATGTCCACTACCTTCTGGTAGAACATAGTCACCTGATCCATTAGCGTTTTCCCTAGATCCGTCTTGCATATCTGCCTGACTGGAAACAGGCTATATCCTACTGGCATAAGATCTCCAGTAAACCCTCCCCCGATCATAGGAGCTACGCTTTCCTGAACGTACCCTGAATCAGAAGAGAGCATCTCTTTTACTTGTAAAGCTAGTTCTCTAAATTCCTCTTGTATCATTCTTCTCTGTAAAAAACGTCTATATGTCCTGGCTGTATTACGTATCCTACTGCTTCTATTGCAGGAGCAACAAGCTCATCAAGCACCTCATGGAGCGTCATGTCAACATCATCAGACGCTATGGTGCAGGTTTTGTACGGAGTCTTAAAGGTAAGTACGTACTTTTGGTGGCAGTTCGGGCAGTTTTCTTCCTTCATGGGTAATCAACTCTATTTTCCTTTCTTTCTTCAATCATTGCTAAAGCTATTGTACAGTACCCTATTATGTCTTCAAAGGCATCCTGTACGTGTTCGCCCTCGACGGCTAAAGATTTAGTTTTGCAGAACGTCTGCACCCTCTTAACTTTGTCTCCCATCCTGACGCACAATCCAACAAGAGGATCTACCCCGTAGTCCCTGGCTTGCTCGAAGTTGGCAAAAGCGTTTGAACTCTTGGCAGTGTAATCGTTATTCTTATCCTTTAATGTCTTGGATATTTTAGAGAATAAACTCTTAGTGAACTCCTCAAACTTTTCTTTTATCATAATCACCAAGATTTGTTAATTTTAAATCCTAAAGCTTCTACTGAGGAAAACTCACTCTCATTGATTCTGATAAATGATTCACCACCAACCGCGAGCCAGTCATTTGCATTATACCACAACTGAGGTTGAACAATAGACTGAATGTTATCCCAGCCCCAAACATCAATAAATCCATTGAATTGAATGTTACCGAATCTCTTAAACCAAACGTAAGTTAACTGGACTGCATCGTCAGATCTTAAAAGAAAATCAATTCCTTTGTATCTTGCTCCTGCCAGAACAACTTCTTCAATATCAAAAAAAGATGAGTCCCCGAACTCTAACTGTATTGTTGGTTGAATGGAACCATTATTGAAGTGCGTTACAATTTCTCCGTAGCGAACATCAGGAGAATCAAAGTTGTGATCCATGAAGGCAAACACTTCAACTGAACCAGGTCGGAAAAACTCTACCGTAGAATATGAATTAGAATTTTCATCTTCAAAAACAAACGCACTAGTTATTTGAGCATCAACATTTTTAATCCCAAGAACGGAAAGTAAAAGTACACCTAGCTTTACAAGTTTGCCCTTATTTAGAACTAGTGACCACAAAAAACCTCCGAATGTTTTTGCTGCCCACTGACCCAAGATAATTGCAATCGGGAAACCACCAAAGGCAATGGTGGGAAACAAAATAGAATCGACCATAGACGATACAGCATTAGACTTGTTAATGCTTTTTGTTCTGTGGTAAATTATGGCATCAACTATTTCCGATATTGCAAATGCAGTAACTGAGGCTACTGCAATGCCACCGTAAGCTGGCTGCGTTATCCATGACAAAATGCCTCCACAAGCTATCAGTCCACCCATTTTAAGTTTTAAATAGCCCTCTCCCCACAGGTCGTGCAAATAGTCTCTCGTTGTAAGGCTAAGGCCAATCAATAAGAAGGCGTTTAATATACTAATTTCAGGACCGAAGTAACCTATTGAAAGATTAGCTCCGACAATTCCAATTAACCATAATGCTACTATAATCATATTAATAACTCTTGTTGCTTTTCTTTATTATTAGTTGTTTCTTCTAAAAATCTTTCTAGTCCAGCTAATTGATTTTGATCTCCCCTGAACCAACCAGATCCATCAACTGACTCTGCCCCAGAATCATTTGCCATGTTTAACATTCTGTATGTGTTAACTCTTCCAACATGAACTTTATTAAAATTTTTGGTCCACATATTTAAGTTTCTCCACTTCCAATCTGTGCTTCCACCAACAAAAACTCCACTTGCTTCTTTTGGAACATCGTTTGGATTCATTCCATCTTGCACTGCCATAAACATTGGAATTTTTAAATCAACCATAGCTGGTGCGTATCGCTCCCATCTAGAAATTGTTTCCCCTCTATCAGATACCATGTCTGGAACTACAACCCATTCTGGTTTTTGTCTTGAGATTGTCAACCTTAACTTTTCCCAAAATTTATTCTCGTCAAACTTTCTATCGTTAATATAATCAGACCAAACTCCGTTGTCGAACACATACGGTATTCTTTCATTCGGATATTTCATACCATGTGGAGTCATTATCCAACCCATTCTACCTGGGTATTGAGCAGCTAACCATCCGAACAACCAACCACTGTTGAAAATATAAATCCTCATAACTCCATTAAGTAATTAGTGCTTTTATTAAACTCCGCACATTCCTTCGCACTCCGCTTTGAAATCCCAAGTAAGCTGACCCTTATCAACATCGTTGTCAAAATCAATTTCACCTAAGGGCTTACAAGAATTGTGTAGGTACACCTCCATTTTCATTGATTTGTTATTTTCCTTGTATAGCTTTCTGATTTTTTCATCAAACTCGATAGCTTCTTGGAAGTGTTTAGGCTCATCTTCTCTAAGTCTTCTCCATTCTTCATCGCTATGGAACGGGCAATAGTAACAAGCAGATCTTGGTGGCTCTGGATAATTATTCTTTTTCATCCACTCTAGGCAATGCCACCTAGACATTCTGTTTTCTATCAGTGGGAACCTATGATTTGTCCACTTAACCTTAGGTTCTTTCATCCTTTGCATTTCGTCCCAAGATATTCCAATCCACTGCGTAACAGTAACCTCATTCTGACCCCTCTTAATCCCAGCTAACTCCTTAACTTTTTTTAGGATCGGCTTAATTTTGTAATCAGCCGTACACGCTCTACCGATTGCAGCAGTCTTGTTGCCATTCGGCAGGACGCCAAACAAGGGAATAATCCTTCTCGCTCTAGGTTCACCATTTTTCCCTATTCTCTTCTCTAAAGAATCCTCTGTTAAGTTCCCAAAATTTACTTTGTGAACTGGGAATGGCAGCTCTTTGCTTAAGAAATCAAGCCATTCGTAAACTGAGTCTGGCTCTGCCCGAGTATCTGCGAAGATAGCTGCATCTGGCATGGGGTCTAGCTCTCCCTTTGCTGCCATTAAAGCCATGCAAGAGCTTTGAACTCCTGCTCCTAAGCTTATGAAATTGTACTTAGTATCGCTTGGTTTATCTAAAATCATAACTCCATTAAATAATTAGTAGCTACCCTGCCATGCTCAACCACTCCACATCCAATGGCTGGATGAGGACCGTACCTTCCGTAAGCCATAGCGTAGCTGTCCTTGTCGATCCCAGATCCTATCTGCATACCGAAAACCTTGCACTTGGCTCCTGTATGCCACTGAACGTAGCACTCGGAATGCCAGTGTCCCTGTACAACTGATTGCATATCCTGCTTGGCCCTCTGGATAGCTTTCTTTCCATCGCCATGACAGTACACTACGTTGTCTATAGTGACGCTCTCAACGAACTCCCATCCAGGAGCTTCAAGGACTTCACTGTAATCCCTAATCCACCGCTTTGATATTCCAGCACTGTAAGCCTTACGATGGACTAGCCTATCGTGATTGCCTATACAGACATAAGCATCAGGGAATGCCCTGTACCATTTGCCTATTCTACTTATAGCCCTGTCTAGTTCTTCGCCAGCAGAATAGCCATCGGGGTCTGTCTCGTGGTAACTGCTGTAATGGTTGTCGATGACATCACCGATAAGTACAACTCTATTGCATCCAGTCTTACGATCCACGTTCTTACAGAACCTGAGGTATTTGTCTAAGCAGAAAGGCTCATGCAAATCCCCGATGGCTAAAACTACTGACATAACACTAACGGAACACTAACTAAAACAATCTGCTAATGGCTAACTCTTGCATCATTACCCTGATTTCCTCCACGTCCTTGTCAAAAGCATTCACTAGAAGTAGCTCTACTCCTGCAAGGGTCAACTCCTCGGTAGTGATCTCACGTACCTTAGGAGTTGGTTGGACTTCACCATGCTTATCGACATAGGTGGTAGTCTCTTCTTTGAACTTCAGTTGAGGTGGATAAGCTGTACTGTACACCTTAATCTTCCCATCTAGGATAAGCGTAGCGTCAGGAGCGTACAGCTCTGTGCCAGTCTCGTACTGACGAACGGGAGCGCCTTCGTACTTTAATCCAAAGATCGTACCGTCCTTGCGTTCAAGCTGGAACTTGTTTGAGTTGTCCTTGAAGGACTGCTTAACAAGCTTTCCTTGAATCCATTTAGTCTCGTTCATGCTTACCATGGCATATCGTCATCATCGTCAGCAGCAGAAGCCATGACAGGGATGTTCTTAGGTTCTTGCTTTTCCTGTTCAGCAGGAGTCATAGAGCGATTAGCTTTACGCTCCTCGAAGATAGCGTGATTATCTTGGATGAAACGATTCACTGTGTCTAAGAAGAAGTTATTCTGCTTAGTGTAATCGTAGTACGTCTTGTCTCCGATCTGAGCGGATTCTGCTTCAGGTATACCAACGTATTTACCGTTCTCATAGGGGAAAGCAGAGGCGATGTTAGCTCCACCTTGCTGCATCGTAATGTAGATCGGGATGCTGGTATGCTCGTTGCCTTGGGAATCTTTGTACTTGTAAGCTCCCTTAACATTAGTCCAAGTGGATATGCTGATGGGAGAATGCACAGAGATGTTAGGGATCTTCTTGGCTATGCCCTTGAAGTCAGTGCTTAACTTGTCTTCCTTCTTCCAGACAGGCACAGACAAAACATCTACCCCTTGCTCATGGTTCATTCCAATGTTCAGAACATCACCGTACTTTCCGTTGTCAATACGTACATATTCGATATTGCCGAACAGGTTGTCAGTGGTGTACTGCCATCGTTGCCCAGGTGCAGGGCGAGTGTACTTGTGTAGTACTCTCCCGTCATTAGCTTCAGCAGCGCTAACGTCTTGGTCACGGCATTTGCTCCAGTAACCTCCTTTAGTGTTATCTTTGTACCAGTATCGTGTATCTCTCATGTATTATGGTTTCTTGTTTTGTTTTAGTACTCGTAATCAAACTCGTACTGTTGATGGTGAAATGAAGCGGAAACATCGCTCCATATATCGTACATTTGCAGATCTCGGCTCAATGTCAAGTCCGCAAATGATTTGATTCTCGAAAGTGCTGTGTAAGTTAGACCTGGAGCCATAGGTACTTGCCTTGGTAGCTGCAAGTGTACCTTGTTTAGTGTACTTCCTTGGCTAGAATGGATCGTCATGCTGTACCCAAGCTGGATAGGGAACTGTACGTATTCTCCCTTGCTTTCGTCTGTGATGTTTTCCTTTCCATCTTTGATAGTAACCTTAGGTGTACTGTCTTGGTACTTCTTAGGCTTCAGATAAATTATGCTGTTGTCAGAATCCCTGTGGATAATCATGCGACCACGTTTATCTAATCCGTAGAACGTACCTGTATCTCCGTTCACGATCCTTTGCATAACTCCCATAACCTTGTACGTCATGTTGGCCTTAACGACTACACGACAGAACTCCTTCAGATAAATGTTCTCCTCGATGGGAAGATCCTTATCTCGCTTCTTCTTGAACGATCCAGTTCGAGTGGCAGAAAAACACAATAGCCTCCCTGGGAGTTCACTAAGCTTATCTTTGTTGATCTTGTCACGTATCTTTCTGAGTGGAGTTAGTATAACTGCTTTACTATCAGCAGGTTGTACACGTGTATTCAGATAGTCAATATCTATCTTAGTCTGCTGACCCACCCTAATCCTGTTCAGGATGTTAGCCTCGATAGGATTCTCCTGACGTATAACTTTTGTAAGACTAATCCTGTGGAAGTTATCGCCCAGTACATTACTCTGGAACAATCCGAACGGAGCCTTGTAACCGTAACGGTTTAATGTATGGGCATCCCTGCCTTGGGCAACTGGTGGAAGCTGACCGACATCACCAACGCACAGGATCTTAGCTCCTCCGAACGGCTCGAAAGATCCACGAGCTTTACGTAATGCAGCTTCGATGAAGTCCAAGTGATCGCATCGCACCATGCCTATCTCGTCCAAGATAATCCACGAGCAGTGCTTCAGGACGTCCCTTCTCTGACCTCCGAAGTACCTGCAAGACGGATCGTTGAACCTCTGCCTATGTACCGGGTACTCCTTGAAATCTGGATTGATTGGATGCGTTGATGGTATCCCGAACAGCTTGTGTATTGTACTGCCTCCAATGATTGTAGCTGCTCTACCTGTAGGTGCAGCCAGGATTGTGCTACCGAATGTCTTTACTATCTCTTTGATTAAGAATGATTTACCTGTACCTGCTGATCCAAAGCATATCAGTCTACCTCCTTGCTTACCTGTCAGCATACAGTCCATCACGTACTGTTGTTCTATTGTTAATCCCATATTATCTGTCCTCTAATCCCTTAATAGTTCTATGTATCTGGGTACAGTTAGCCCCTACGAGAGGAGCTAACAGTCTATCCTTGATCCCTGTAATGAGTCAATCGTAGAGCTGGTGCCTGTGAGAACTCGGTACGTCACTATAATTCTCTTTCATCAGGCGTTAGCCATCGCAAACGCGATCCGTTTTACAACCAGTCGGGCAATTCCTGGCAACCGATGTCCCTTGTACCACTAGGTACGCCTGTTCTCAAGGCCAAGGGCGTAACTTCCTGTGCTGGTATTACTACCTTTCTGGATAATTGGACAAACTTTTTTCATTAGTCAAGCCCACGTTCCATTTCGTACAGATCGTTGAAGATTTCCTTGAGTTCATTTCTAGCTTCCTCGATGTCCTCGATAACTAAGCCTGTCAGGGCGCGTGGTAACCTGTTTTCCGCCATGTAGGACACCATCCTGTCCAGATGGTATTCCAGCTTCTCCATTTCCCAGTGGCAGTACAGTGCCGTCTTCAGGTCAGCAGGGTCTATGTCTAGTTCTCTCAGTGCTATTGTTTTGTACTTCATGACTCGCCCCCTTCTTCTTCTATATCTTCATGCACAGCCCATATTACTTGATGAATCATAGTTATCTCGAATTGATCTATTAAATCCAAAGCATCATCTCTCATATCAGAGAACAGCATTTTTAGCGCTTCTGGAGGGTCCGTTTCCTCGAAAACGGTTTCTAAAGCGGATACGCCCCTTACCATACCCATGTGTATATATCTGTTTACTAGATCTTTATGTACGTAATCACTCATTTTGTTTATCTCCTAATTAGTTAATATATTCGTTTCAATACCTATCTGTTTGCGGTCATTCGGCATACCATATCCTCCAAGTCCTGTCTCATTAGGTTGTTTATAGCTATCTTTTTTACCTCAAGCATTTCATCCTCAGTTATTGGCCTGACAATCTTGACTATCCTTTGCACCTCACTGGCGAACCTTTCGTCATCCATGCTGGTTGGAACCTTAACTATAAGATCCCTGATAGGGATAACCTCCAGGTCGCTGACATCGTAGCTCTTGCCCTTGAATCTGTGGTTGAATTCTCCAGCTGGTGGGACCTTCTTCATCCAAGATATAGGCTTCCCGTCTAGCATTACAACGTAACGCTTTCCATCGTTGTATTTCTTCTCTAGTAGAGATTGGTCAATCATTTCTTAGTTCCTTTCTGTATCATTTCTTGCATCCAGTTTTTGTCTGACTCTGCGTACCCGAACCTGTCAAGATCCCTGTACGCTACGATAATATCGTGAGGTACTTGCTCGGCTACTGCGTAGTGCCTATATCTGCCAAGAACTTTACCATTCTTGATAGGACAGTAACCTCGCTCTTGAATCCTTGGGTTCAGGTCTTTCTGCCAAGCGGCGTACTCGAACCTCTGGCTCCCTGTATTGTTGGGGCTTGCCCCGTATAGTCTACTGTCTAACTCCATGCTTCTGCACCCTCCATCCTAGATATTGCTGCGTCTTCTATCGCTATACGGATAGCTTTCTGCTCTATGCGGTCAAGTACCTTAGGGTCAAGGACATCTGACAGCTCCTGTATTGATCCTGGAATCCAAACGCCATCGACGTATGGCTCATGGGGATCGAAGGTATCTAGCGATACCTCGAATTTTATGTCGTCTATTGTTACGGCTATTGTTAATGTTGGTTTCATAATTATTCTTTACTGCTTAAGGTTGCATTCTCCAGCTTCGAGCTGGCTTTGAGTGGTAGCGAACACATTGTCTAGGCGACGATCAAGATCGTCGATGCCTTGCATCCGTCCTTTGTAGTAGATCTCTTGTGCATCGAGATCCAATTCCTCCCTGATGCAATGGCCTAGCATCTTGTTGATGTAGTCCAATTGCATATCCGCCTCTTTCAGGAATCCATTCTTGATGTCCTTCCGAACATCGTTTATGAACCCGCGAGCTGTGGTTAGTGTATTTTTCGTGTACTTCATGTCTCAATCCTGCTATGCTTTTGATACGAACGGGAACTGTACAGGACGTACTGCTCCCTTAGTGATTGCAAGGACAGTAGCCCTGCCATTGACTGGCTCGCCCTTGCCGATATAGATTGCAGCAAGTTTAGCTGCTGTCTTGTGTAACTTTACTGTGATCTTATCTCCGAACTTCATATTATTTTTTGGTTATTAGGTTGTTGTGTTAGTGAAAATGCCATTAAAGACCCTGTACTCCTAGCTGTGCAAGCTTTTTCTTAACTTTCTGCCAGTATTTATCCGTAGCTGCCTTCTTGTAGCCGTTCGGGCCTCCGTTGTGAATCCTTGCTACGTCCTCATAGGTAGGAGTCCTGCCTAGTCTACGCTCTGTAGCGTACCGTGCCATGTACGCTCTGACAATTTGCCTTGCAGTAGCAGGGTCGAATGCGTCTTCGTGCGTCCAGTCCTGCCTTGCGTATTCTGTGGCGTCTTGAACGTACCCTGCATGGAGTTGCAAGCATCCGTAAGCCAAGCCATCGTCGCCAATGGCGTTAGGGTTTCCGTTCGATTCGACAGCTATCAGTGCTGTCAGTAGTACTATCCAATCAATCATTGTTCCACTCCTTCCAATCTTCTTTTAGCCCCTCAATATCTACCTTGAAGGCAATCCCTAAACATTCAACATATTGCAAGTTGCCCTCTTCGTCTTGCCACTCAATTTCACCCACTGGCAAGTTTATATCCAATCCGGAGTCAAAGTAGTTCATTTCCCTCCACTCTCCAATATGACCTTGCAAGTGAAACTCTCTGTCTTTTTCTGGTATTTCTTTGAGGGCTTCGGCCAGCTCCTTTGAGCAATAGCGCTCCAAGAATTCTTCGTTGAGTTCAAGGGCGTTGCCTATCGCATCGCCTAGCGATTGAGCCTCCCACTCAATGATCATTTCAATTTGTTCTTCCGTTAGTTCTTTTGTTTTCATTTTCTTTTGTCTCCTTTTATCGTTAGTTTCTCTTAAGCTTTCCCCCTTGCATGGATTCGATTTGATCCCATGAAAGGCCAAAGCAATCATTTTTCTGACTGTTTCCCCTAAATCGGGCAAGCCTTTTTTCTTTTTCCTCTCTGCTCACTATGTCTCCGCTAGGAAACATTCTAAACATTCCATTGCCCATTGGGTCACATCCTATATCTTTCATTATTAGTCCTAATTTATAGCTTTAGAATAATTCGACCCGTGGCAAACGGCCGAACATTTGCAGAGCCATTTCGCCTCTTTCAGGGAGATTGTTCCGCCAGTGCGGAAAAGAGAATCTATCTGCGCGCTCTTTGCGTCCCTGAGTGTATATTTTTCTTTGAATGGCAAGAATCCGTATTTCTCGCAATCAGAATACAATTTAAGTTTAGTCATTTTTCTATTATTGGTTAAGGGTTAAGAGATTTTTTCCTTCATCTCGTCTCTTCTGCGCTTCATATAGGCTTTGGGCGCAGCTGAGTTGATCACTCGCATTGAGTTGAAAAACGTGTCAAACTCGCGCTTTGCTTGTCTAAACTCAGGAGAGGATTTAATCTTGTCTGAGGTCAACCCCATTGGGGCTATTTCATTGCCTTTCAGCTCTTTCATTTTATCGCTTGCAATCTTGCAGCATTTTTCCAATGATTCTATGGCGCTAATATAAGTTTCGTATGTCATTCTTTTTCTTATTGGTTAATGGTTATTCTGAGATATAATGTTCCGCTAACTCGCGCCAGTTGACGCAATGCAGGTCTATAAAATCCCTGAAAATTGAGTTTGTGGTTAGCTCTTCATCTAAGCGCTCCCAAACGAAATCCTCTATGCAATCAGCTAGGGTTTGAAGGTCTATCTCTTCAAAGACTTCTTCGATTGTCTCACCCCAATGAAGGTTCACAAGCCAAGTTTCTCTGTTAGTCCATCCGTTGTATCCGTTGTTCATGTTCTGTTGTCTCCTTTGTGTTATTGGTTAAATTATTTTCCGCTAATTACTCTTTGCTCTAGTTGGAAAACCTTTTCAATTTGTTTTTTGTAAAACGAGGTCCAGTCTTTCCCTTCATCTTCAAGTTGATTTAGCAATTTGTAGATTTCAATCAGTTGTTTTTCAATTTGGTTCATGCTCCAAAAATTGGAGGAAATAGCGGAAAAGGTAAAGAATTATTTTCACTTTTTTTCTGAGAAATCCATAAACCATTGAATAAAAGGGATTTGCAAAGGAAAATTTTTTCACTCATTACCGGAAATCACCTTGCAAGGGTTTTAAGCTGTTGATACAATAGCGAGTGAAACGAGCTTTTAAGGATTAAGAGACATTGGCAAAGAATCAAATTTGCTTTAATGCAAGTAGATTGCAATACAACGAAAGGTTGGTTGAGTAAATTAAACCCTAGGTTGAAAAATCGTTTTTAATCTTTCTGAATAGCCTGACAAGGGTAAGTAGGGAAAATGCGTTTTAAGGCCATTAGAGAGCCTAAAAAAGGGTGTTCAATGGTATCCGCTAAATATGCTTTGAAATATATCTGCAAAGTGAAAAAAGATTGTTGACTTAATAGAAAGCTTTCTATATTTGCAACGCAAATGCAAACTACTTGCAATAAGCTTTAATGCAACTTACTTGCAATAAGGGGAGGAGGGGGTTCATGCGCGTGTGTAGCTGTTAGTATATATACATAAACTGCCCCTTTAAAAATTGTTGAACTCAAGGGTTTTTACAAGTGTGCCAAGTGTGCCAAGTGTAAACTGTTTTTTGTACTTTACTTGGCGTCAGTGCATATAGATAATTAGTAAAGTAAAAT
>Ga0208898_1002153_pt1 | contig 12255 bp, 17 predicted proteins | sample VirMetDEL_Mar_4_FD_184513 | JGI IMG/M metagenome (GOLD analysis project Ga0208898, IMG submission 184513) | Aqueous microbial communities from the Delaware River and Bay under freshwater to marine salinity gradient to study organic matter... | ecosystem: Environmental > Aquatic > Marine >...
AAATCCAGCACAAGAAAGGTTTTTATAAAATGGCTGATAAATTAAAACAAGCAAAGTTTGAAGCAAAAAGAATAATTGATTCAAGTGAAAATTTTATTGTAATGAATGCAAAAGGACAACTTTTAATGCTTACAAATAACCAAGATAAAGAGCAACTTCAAAATTATCTTGTTGTTCTTGATGAAGCATTAAACAAAATTGCAAAGGAGTTGAAATAATGGCTTCTTTGAATAAATGTATTTTCATTGGTAATTTGGGAAAAGACCCTGAAGTAAGAACAACACCTTCTGGTGCAAAGGTTGCAAATTTTTCACTTGCTTTGACAGAAAAGTTCAAAGACCAACAAGGGCAGCAACAAGAAAAAACAGAATGGGTTAATATTGTAGCTTGGAATGCACTAGCTGATATTGCACAAAAGTATTTGAGGAAAGGAAAACAAGTTCTTATTGAAGGTGTTGTTCAGAATACCACCTGGGAAACACCAGAAGGTCAAAAAAGATTTAAGACAGAGTTCAAGGCGAAAACACTTTTAATGCTTGGAAAGAAGGACCAGCAGCCACAAAACAACTATGAATCTTCAAGCTATGATGAACCACCATATTATGATGAAGGTGACTTTGGGGGGAATTATTAATGTTTAAGGAATTTCAAGGAAGATTGACAAAGTTTAAAACTGAAGTCAATGAAAACAATGTTCTTCATAAGTTCAGCATTGAATTTAGAAGTGTTTATGATGTCCAGAATTTTTTAATTGATGCTGATGAAATTTTGAATGTTGAATTTGCAAAATATTTCAATGAACCAGTTTGCTTTGACAAGCTGGTTCTTTCCAGAGATGAAAAAGCAGATATTAAAGTTGAATTTGATTCAGTTGAATTTGAAGCAGTTCTTCATAAAATTAATGTTTCAAGAAAGTATTCTGCAAAAGATATGTCTGATGCTTATAAGTATGAACTTCAGTTTTCAAAAGGTGTTGATAAAGAGCTGGATTCAATTTTTGTTCACTACCTTAACCAAACTGAAGAAGATGAAAATGGAAGAAATTACTTAATAGATTTTCCAATTGAATTGACATATATTCCTCCATTGCAAACAAATATGTTTGAAAATGAAGAATAAAAACCTAAATATTAAGGTGAAGAAAAATCAATAAACCAAAAAAACACTCTATAAGATGATTCTTCACTTTAAAGCACCAGCAGCTTCTTGTTAGCTACTTGAAGTTTTGGTTATACCTTCACCAAAGGCTGGTGCTTTTTTCATTTGAAGGTAATTAAAAGAAAGGTTCACAAATGGCAGCACAAAGTCATTTTTTTTCACACGATTTTAACACCAGAAACAACTTGAAGATTCTTGAATTAAGAATAGAATTTGGCTGGTCTGGTTATGGCTTGTTTTGGGCAATGCTGGAAGTAATGGCTGAAGCTGATGCAAGGCTTAACAAGGATAAGTTGAATTTGGTTTCTTATCAGCTTCAAATCAGTCCAGAGGAACTAAGAACTTTTGTTTCTGCTTGTCTTAGAATTGGACTACTGCAAGAAGATGAAGATTTTTTATATTGCAAAGCACTTGATGAAAGACTTGAACACAAAAGGAAGTCAGTAGAAAAGGCAAAAAAAGCTGCTGCTGCAAGATGGAATGCAAAAGAAGATGCACAAGCAATGCAAGAGCAATGCACAAGCAATGCAAACAAAACTAAACTAAACCAAACTAAACAAAACAAAATAAGTATAGAAGAATCAAAAGATTCTTCACCACCACCAGCAAAGCGAAAAACCTTAAAAGATACAATTGACCAGCGAAAACAAAAATTTATTCAAGATGTTAAGGCTGCTGGTTCAGAATTATATGTTCCAGAAATGATTAATGCCTTTATTGGTTATTGGTCTGAACCAAATCAAGCTGGAGCTAAATTAAGATTTGAACTAGAAAAAACTTGGTCTTGTGAAAGAAGGCTTCAAGTATGGGCGAATAGAACTAATTTGAATAATGGCACACCTTACAAGCAGCAAGTTCAAAAACCTTCTGAAGATAAAAACGCAAAGAGAATTGAAAGCTTAAGAAGGTTCTTGTCAAATCCTCCAGAAGATGCAGATTTGAGAGGTGCAAAAGCTGAATTTTGGTCCTTAACTGGTGAACATTGGATTGAATAATGTGTTTGAAGTTTCCAAAGAAAAAACCATTCAAATCAAAAGCAAGTCTTGCTTCTTATCGTATTGGAAAAGACACTTGTGAACTATGTGGTTTTTTCATAGGTGAACAAGGTCAAGTTCATCATATTGTTTTTAGAAGTCAGGGTGGGGGTGATGAACATTCAAATCTTTCTTATTTGTGTGTTTATTGCCATATTCCAAAAGCACACTCAAAAGATGCTGCTGAAGTCAGGGAAATATTACTAGAAAGAAAAACTAATGGAAATTAAGTCAAAAATAGTTCTTGGTTCAATTACATTGGACCAGCAGCAAAGGGAACTTTTAAACCAGAAATTCAGAGACCAGCAAGTTCTTGTGACTATTGAAAAACTTCCTTTGAAAAGGTCTGAAGCCTTGTCAAGATATTATTATGGTGTTGTGGTTTCTAAGTATTGGCTTCCATTATTTAAAGAACTAGCAGATGAAAAAGAAAAGATGCTGCACAACAAGGAAAGCACACACTATTGGCTTACAAAGCAATATTCACCAGTTCAGAGAAAGAATCCAATGACTGGTGAAATTGAAATTGTTGGTTCTTTGCAAAGAAAAATGACAAATGACCAGCTTCAGGACCATATTAGCAAGTGTGTTCAAGGTTATTTGGCTGAAACTGGTGAAATGATACCACCACCAAATTATTTTTAATTTTTTTATGATTTACTATTGTTTTCACACAAATATTTATGTAATATTACAGAGTAAGCACAAAAAAAGAAGGTAAAAAAAATGAATACTGAAATTAAAACACTTATGGAAACTTCACCAATTGAAGTTGAAACAAAGCTGATGATTGAAAACAAGCTTCTTCCTTTCTTGGAAGAAGCAGAAAGAATTGGTGCAAATTGTAGGTCAATAGTAGTTACTGATGCACTTCAAACTGAACTAATGGCTGAAGCAAAGGAAAAAAGACTTGCTTTAAGAAAAGCAAGAACTGGTGCTGATAAAGTCAAGAAAGCCTTAAAAGCAGATGCACTTGCTTATGGAAAAGTTGTTCAAGGTGTTTACAATATCATTGAAGGTGTAACAAAGCCAATTGAACTTCATTTGGAGCAGCAAGAAAAGTTTGTTGAAATTCAGAAACAAAAACAAGCTGATGAACTGAATCACAAAAGGCACTTGGAGCTTGAACCATTTGCAGAATTTGCACCTTCAATCTACTTAGGAAATACAACTGAAGAAGAATTTCAATCAATTCTTTCTGGTGCTAAACTTCAGTTTGAAGCAAAAGTAAAGGCTGAAGAAGAAGCTGCTGCAAAAGCAAAGGCTGAAGCAGAAGAAGCTGCAAGATTAAGGGCTGAAAATGAAAAACTGAAGGCTGAACAAGCTGCTGCACAAAAAGCTGCTGAACAAGCTGAAAATGACCGAAAAGCACTTGATGCTGAAAGAAAAGCACTTGAAGTTGAAAAAAGTAGGGTTCAAACACCAGCTTCACCAGCTGCTTCAGGAATGCTTGACCAGTTGAAATACACTTTAAACACCAACACAAGACCAGAAACTGCTGCTGAAGCTTTTAAATTTGATTTGGCTTGTGATTATATTAAAAAAGCAGTTTCAATCTTGGAGGGTGTTTAAAATGAAAAACTGGAATGAAAGATTCAAAGCTGGTGACAGAGTTTTTAATGTTCATCATCATAAATCACAAGAAAAGGTGTTTTTGCGTCCAGCAAATGCACCACACCAATTTACAAGAATGGTGGTTCTTGAATCAGATGGTTCAGAACAACAACTACTTTCAAGAGAAATGGAGTTAATTAAATGAAAAAAAGACCAATGAAAGGTTCAGTAGTTGTTGATTTTGAGTCTGGACAAGAATTTTTAATTACAAGAATGCCTTGTTCAGACAAAATGATTTGGAATTCTGAAGAAACATATTTTGAAATTAAAGAAATGAGAGGTTCAGCAACATTTGCAGTAAGTTATACTGATATGCTGGAAGATTTTGAGGTTAAGTTATGAAAAAGTTAAGTATTGGTGATTCAATCTTTGAAGAAAAGTCTGGTGAAAGGTGCATAATCAAAGAATTTTTCACAAATTATGATGGTTCAATAGAATATGTTGCTGAAGCAATTAATTCAGGAGCAGTTTATAAATTTTCAAGTAGAGAACTTTTAGGCAATGGACTTGCATTTTTTGTTTCAAGATGTCCTTCCAGTAGAATTGAAGAACTTGACCCTTCTGAAGAATATTATTCAGAAGTTGGTTCAAGTGAAAAAGAATTTGAATCAATGGTGGTTAATTTTGAAGAAAGAAAGGTTAAAATGTCATTTGATGAATTAATTGAAAATGTAAAAATGTGGGCTGCTTCCAAAGGGATTCACACACCAGAATGTTCACAAGGTCAAATCTTTAAGATTTATGAAGAAGTGACTGAAGCAGCTTCTGCTTGGAATAACAAGGACCAGAAAGCATTAATTGATGGAATTGGTGATTCTTTTGTGACATTGATAATCTTTGCAATGCAGCAAAATTTGAAACATAATTTGAATCCTACTGACTGCTTGTTTGCAGCTTGGGAAGAAATCAAAGGAAGAACTGGAAAAAAAGTTAATGGTGTTTTTGTAAAAGATTAAAAAAGTATTTGTTTCACCTGAATTTTTATGTAATTTTTGGGTGAAACTTACTTTCAAAATAAAGGAATGAAAAATGATTTATGACAGATGGCTTGAAGAACCTTACCAAAGGGAAAATGCAAAACAAGAAGCTTTTGACAAATTTCTTGATGAAAACTTTGAACTTGTAAAAGATGATGGTGACGATTCTATTTATTCATATATGGGTGAATTGATTAAAGTCAGGAATGAAGAACCAGATGGTGAAGGTGGCTGGGATTTTGACAAAGTTCCAGCTGAAGATTACATACTTGAAGAAATTGATGAACTTATTAATAATGAACTTGTTGCTGAAATTCTTATTGAACTTATTGAAGGTGACAATGAAAAAATTATTGAAACTTACAGAAGGCTGAAAAGTGAAGACAACTAAACTGGAAAAAGCAGTTCTTATTTTAGGAACTGCTTATATTGCTTACATTATTACTTGGGGGTTTTAATGAAGACTGGAAGACCAAGAAAATTCACTCAAAAGTTTATTTCTGAAATGGGTGATGAACTTGTCAAGTTCTTTGAAGAAAATACAGATGAATGTTTTATTACTGCTTTTTGTGTGAAAATTGGAACTTATAAACAAAAAATGTCTGAATGGGCTGCACAAAATGAACACTTTTCCGAACAACTAAAAAAAGCAAAAACCATTTGTGAAGATAGAATTGCAAAACTTGTTGTGACTGGTAGAAATCCAGCTGGTGCTATTTTTGCTTTAAAGGTTCAACACGATTGGAAAGAAATCATTCATACAGAAAATAAAACTGAAGTTGAAGCAGCTGGTGGTCTTGCTGCAATGATAGCTGAAGCAGCTAAGAAAGAAGGATAAAATGGAAAACTTTGAAATTGTATTTGGAATACTTGGAACAATTATTTGCTTATTAATGGCTTATATATGGGAACTGAAGAAGTCATTGCTGGAAGCTGAAGAAGTTGCTTCTGAAGCAATTGCTGATTCAAATGATATAATTGAAGCACTTGAAAAAGAAGTTGCTGAAGCTGATGAAAAGAACCTTGAAAGGTTGTCAGAAATAACACACTTGAAGAAGTTGAATAAAGTCAACTTAAATTGCATTAAAGAATTGAGAACCGAAAAGGATATGATTCAGGAGCAGTTTGAAGAATTAGCTGAATCAAAAAATGAACATTATAGGTCAAGAGCTGCTGAAGATGAATTTAAGTATCATTGCAGACAATTCTGGGAAAAGGTTCTTAGTGACCTGATTCAATCAGATAAAGTGCTTGGAACTGCTTTAAATCCTTATGAAATGGCTGATTCTGCTTTGAAGCAATACAAAGAAAGATTTTCACCTAAATAAAAATGCAAATCACAAAGGAAATGCTTAGTCCAGCAGTAATGTCACAAGATGATGTTGCTGCTTTTGTTGCTAGATATGGACAAGGACCAGAAGGAATTGTTTTATTTGCAATTGAAATTCTTGGTCTTGAACCTGATGATAACCAGATTTTGATTCTTCAGTCATTATTCTATTCAGATTATATTTCAATTAGTTCTGGAAGGGGAATTGGTAAAACATATTCAATTGCAATTATTGCTTTATGGGTTCTTTGCACCAGACCAAACGCAAAAGTTCTTGTCACTTCAAATACTGCTGACCAGTCTAAGAATACACTTTGGCAGCCTTTAAACAAGATTCTGAAAGCTTCAAAAGTTGCTGACTGGTTTCAAGGTAATTCAATGAATATATGGTTTAAGGGAAATCCAGAAGGACCAAATATTCAAAGGCTGATTTGGTCAGAACATAATGTTGAAGCAGTTTCTGGTTATCATAGCACCAATATGATTTATTTGTGTGATGAAGCTTCAAAATATCCTAATGTGGTCATAGAAAACCTTTATGCTAGTTGTACGGAAACTTGGAACAAGATGTTCTTGTTTTCAAATCCAACAAGAAATTCTGGTTATTTTTATGATACTGCTGAAAAACCAGCTTGGACCTTTCACGAAATTGATTCAAGGTCTTCAAAACATACAGACAAGAGCAAGATTCAAGAACTGATTGATGAAAATGGTGAAGATTCTGATGTTGTCAGGGTTCAGGTGCTTGGGAAGTTTCCAAGACTTTCAGCCACAAATATTATTTCTGATGATATTGTCAGAAAATCAATGTCAGCAGCAAAGCCAAATATAAAAGCAAATTATGTTGTTTCAATTGGTCTTGATGTTGGTGGTGGTGGTGACCCTTCAGTCTGGTTCATAAGAATTGGCTTGTGGTGTGCTGAAATTGTGAAACTTAATACTGAAGACCAAGAAACAATTATTTCAAAGTCAGTCCAGCTTGTGGAAAAATACAAAGCAGATTTTCTTTGTTATGATAAAACTGGAATTGGACACTTTTTAGGTGGTCCACTTTCCCAAAGAGTCAAGCAAACTTGTCAAGTTATAGGTGTGCAAAAAGGTGAAGCAAGTCCTGAACAAGATTGTGTGAAAAAAAGAGACTGGATTTACAGAAGATTTTCTGACTGGTTCAAAGCTGGTGGTGTTATTGGTCAAAGACCAGAAATCAGAAGACAACTTCTAGTGACTGAATTTTTCTATGATATTAATGGAAAAATAAAACTAATTTTAAAAGAACTGATAAAAAAAGAACTTAATGGTCAATCACCAGATGAAGCTGATGCTGGTGCTTTGTCTTGTGGTTATGTTGGTGACTTGATTCACCAGCCTTTTAATCGTAAAATATCAGAATCAACACTTGCTTCTGATTTATTGGAGTCTTCAAAATGGTAGATGAAGAATATTTAACTGAAGCTGAAAAAGCAAAACAAGATGAACTTGCAAAGGTTTCTTCAATTAAAAAGATAATTGATAGAGATGAATCCTTTTTCAATTCAATTTATAACAGATGCAAGAATGACCAGAAAATCTTAAATGGAATTGATGGTTCACAATTTACTGATGCAGATAAAACTTCAAGGGGTGATTCAAGGGCTGAATTTCAGTTTCCATTGCTTGACAAGTTTGTTGAACAAATTCTTGGAAATTATAATTCTTCACCTTATGGAATTGAATATTCTGCACTAAGACCTGAATTGAAGGACAAAGCAAGACTTCTGTCAATGATAGTCAAAGGGATTGAATCAAGGTCAAATGCCAAAGATGTTTACAGAACTGGTTTGAGAAATATTGCTGGTGTTGGTTATGGATATGTTCATTGCTTGACTAAATATGCAAATGAAGAAGATGAATCACTTGATGTTGATGTTAGGCTTGAAGCAATTGCTGATTATACTTCAGTTCTTCCTGATTCACTTTCAGTTGCAGTTGATGGTTCAGATATGAATCATATTAGCTGGGTTGATTATATAAGCATTAAAGAAGCTGGTGACACCTATGGAAAAGATGTCATTGATGAAGAAGGTTCAATGTTTGATTCTCAGCTTCACCAGTATTCACAAGGAAATGTTGTTCCAGTTGTTGTTCATTATGAAAAAATTAAAAAAAGAAAAACAATTCATATTCTTCCAGATGGTTCAGTTTCAGAAGAAGCTGCTGAAGGTTCAAGGGAAAAGCAGCAAACAAAAACTTTTGTGCGAATGACAAAAATTGTTGGAAACAAAATTGTTCAAGAAACTGATATGGAAGGAATTAGAGACCTTCCAATTGTTCCTATTTATGGGCTTCCAGTTTTTTCTGATGGAAAAGTTCAAAGAGTTGGAATTACACATAGAGCAAAAGATTCACAAAGGCTTGTAAACTATTCAGGAAGTTTGACTGCTGAAAGATTAGCACTTTCACCAAAGGCAAACTACATTGCACCAATGTCAGCAATTGGACCTTTTAAAGAGCTTTGGAAGCAGTCAGCAAAAGCCACAATTCCTTTTCTTCCATATATTGATTTTGATGTTGAAACGCAAAGACAAATTGCACCACCTACAAAACAAGACACTTCTGTAAATATTGGTGATGTTGTTGCCAGTATGCAGATTCAAATGGACACAATGGAAAAAGTTATAGGAATGCCACAAGAAGGTATTGCTGGAAATGGTAATGTGGGTGAAACTGCTGAAGCTGCTATTCTTAAAGCAAAAGCAAGTGAAACAATTCTTTCAACTTTTTATGAAAATCTTTCTTCTTCAATTAAACAAGTTGGAAGGGTTGTCGCTCAAATGGTATCAGCTTATTATGATACACCAAGAGCAGTTCCAATTGTAGCCGATGGAAGTGCAGCAATTGAACAAATTGATTTTCCTTCACTTGGATTAATTCCAAATGAATTTGAAGTTTCAGTTTCTTCAGGTCCACTTCTAGCAACTCAAAGAAAAGACAATGCTAGACAACTTTTAGGTGTTGCACAAATTGCTGGTCCAGCTGGTCTTGGTTTGCTTCCAAAGATTCTTCAAAATATTGATATTGATGATGAAGACAAATATCTTGAACAATGGGCTGCAAATGTTGCAAAACAGAGCTTAAATGACAATAGTCAAGAGTTCCAGCAGTTGCAGCAGCAAGTTCAAGGAATGACACAAGAAAATGAAGCTTTAAAAATGCAAGTGAATGAATTGAATCAAGAATTAATTGAAGCAAGAATGTCGCTTGAAAAAGAACAAATCAAATCACAAACTGATATTATAAAAGCACAAATGTCAAATCAGAATAAGCTTCAAGTAGAACAAATGAAAATTGAAGGTGATGTTGCACTTCAAACTCAAAAAGGAATGCAAGAAAGGGAACAAGCTATTCTTGAAAATCAAGCTGAATTGAAAAAAATGATAGCTGAAGAAGAACTGGAGTTGATTAATCTTCAGAATCAATATACATTTTAAGTATCGGTGAACAAATGTGTACTGCTGCACACAATCAGTAGAAGCTATGGAAAGGCTTAATAATGTCCGATTTGAATGAGACTGAACATTCAGTCAATGGAAGCGACTTCACAAGTCGTATGAAAGAAATTGCTGCTGAAAATGACATTCAGCTAAATGATGGAATTGATGCAACTGAAGCACCAGAGGGTGAAGGAAGTGTTGAAGAAGTCATTGAAGGGCAATTGGAACAAGAAAGCACCATTGAAGGAAGTGACGAACCTTCAAATGTGGAATCAGATTCAGAAGATGTTCCAGCTGATTCAACTGAAGAATTACCAAAGGGTTTTCGTAAACAACTGCAAAGGAAAGAAAGGCAGCTTTTTAGGGAAAGAAAAGAACACGAACAAGCTATGAATCAGCTTAGAAGTGAATTTGAAGAACTTAAAAAGTCAACTCAAAAACCAAAGCAGAAGCTTACAAAAGAAAACTTCAGGAATACTGAAGAATATGTGAAATATTTAGCTAATGAAGAAGCCCAAAGCATTATTCAAAAGCAAAATGAATCACAAAGACTTCAGGAGCAAAACCTTCAGAAATATGAAGAAATGAAGACTTCTTGGGAAGATAAGATTCAAAAGAATTTTACTGACCAAAAACAACTTCAAGAATATGCAGAAGCAGTTCAAGAATTTGGTAATCCTTCACAACACTTCAGTCAAGATGTCATTCAGTATATGTTGCAGCACGAGAATGGACCAAAGATTCTTTATCATTTTGCAGAGAATCCAAGTAATGTTCAAAGGTTCAACAATATGCACTTGTGGGATAAGTTGTCTTATATTCAAAATATTTCAAATGGTTTTAGTGCTGAAACACCAAAACAAGTTTCAAAAGCACCAGCACCAGTTGGAAATTTAAAGAACAAGTCAACTATGTCTAAATCTATTGACGATATGAACGATGATGAATTACTGGCTAGATATAGGGAAAAAGGTCAGTCAATGTTCAGTTAAAAAAAGGATAAAGTAAAATGGCTTACAATTTTACAACAACTTCAGTTGCAGTTCCATTTGTCGCTGCTTTTGAATCTTCATTACCACTTCTTATGAACTCAAATAAACAACTTGACAAAGAGTTCAAAGAAGGTACTGGTGACACAATGACAATGATTATTCCAGACCACCCAGAAGTAACAGAAGGTGCAGCAGTTGCTGGTTCTTTGGCTTATCAGTCTGGAAGTGTTACATTGACTTTAACGCAAAACAATGTTGCAATTAATGCTTCAGCAGTTGTTAGGGCTTTGGACATTCACAATTTTGATGACCAAGTTGCTACACCTTATGGTGCAAAACTTGCTTCAAAAATTCAAAAAGGTGCAGCAGTTGACATTCAACGCAAAGCAGACCACCAGCTTGTTTTTGCTTCTGCTGATTTATTCAATGAAGTAGCTGATGCAATTGCAGTTATTGATGATGCAAGAAGCTATGGTGATAAATTTGGTATTGTTTCACCACAAATGTCAGCAAAAATTGCTTCTTCTGGTTTTAAATTCTTTAATCCTTCAAATCAAATTTCTTCAATCTTTAAGAAACGAGAGTTGGGTGAATTTCAGAATGCTATGTGGTACACAACTCCAGATGTTCCAGCACTTACAACTGGTACATTAACACTTACTGGTGCAGCAGTTGTAGGAACAACAATTTCAGCTGAAGGTTCAACTTCATTGAAAATTGATGATGCTGGTATTGCTGGTGGTGAAACAATCAAAGCTGGTCAAGCATTCACAATTGATGGTTCTGAAATGGTTGATATTTATGGTGAATCCATTGGTCAACTGGTTTCATTTGTAGCACAAGCAGATGCAACTGCAACTGCTGGAACAATTACAATTGTTGTTAAACCAATTTATTTTGTTAAACCAATGCAGAATGTTTCAGGAACTGAAATTACTGCTGGTGCTGCTGTAAACCAAGTTCACGAAGCCAATTCAAGATACTTAGGTGGTGTTATTTATGACAAGCAGTCATTCTTGTTTGGTTCAGCTAAACTTGCTCCAATTTCTGGAACTGATGAAAAAACAATTACTGCTGGAAAAGCACTTGCAGTAAAATGTACCAAAGGACCAGATATTGCTAATGGCAGAGAAATCGTTCGCTGGGATACTTTGACTGGAACGCAACTTGTTCGTTCAAATTGGGCAGTTGCAATTTGGTTAAAAGTTGCATAAACATTCACTGGTGGTGTTGGAGGGTGAAAACCTTCCTTCACTCACCTTTGTTTGATTAAAAAGAGGAAATGAAAATGAAAATCATTTATAGAGAAAAAGACAATCAAGCATTGAGACTTTCAGAAGAAGGTGCAGCAAAATTGCTCAAAGGTAAAGGCTATAATAAAGCCCCAAAAGAAAGACCTTATAAGCCAGCAATCACACTCACTGAAGAAGCTGAAAAATCACTTCTTGAAAAGTAAAAACAAAACAAAGGCTTCTTGGATTCAGGAAGCCTTTCTTCAATAGGTTTTAAAATGTTAAATGTAAGAAAAGTCATAGTTGATGCTTTTAAAATGATAGGTGAAATTGGTGAAGCTGAATCACTTGATGGAACAAGAACTGCAATTGGTGAAAATCTTTTAAATGAAATTGTTTCACAATACAATTTGAAAAATTTATTTGCCTTCACTTATCAGACAATAAA
>Ga0208898_1002155_pt1 | contig 12249 bp, 18 predicted proteins | sample VirMetDEL_Mar_4_FD_184513 | JGI IMG/M metagenome (GOLD analysis project Ga0208898, IMG submission 184513) | Aqueous microbial communities from the Delaware River and Bay under freshwater to marine salinity gradient to study organic matter... | ecosystem: Environmental > Aquatic > Marine >...
CCTCGGGGGGCAGTCGACGCTGACGCTCCCGAGCTACGCGCCCTACCCGAGCGACACCAAGCGGATCGCGTTCGAGTCCACCTACTGCCCCGCCGATCTGCCCGCGGTCCACCTCGACTACACCGTAGGAGTAGGAACAGGATCCGCAGACGTGGCAGAGGACGCCAGCCTCAACAAGCTGCGCCTGCGCATCCAGACGAGCACCACGGGCTCCACTGCCTACTACGTCACCGCGACGCCGCCGGGGACCGTGGCTGAGGGCATCACGGCAGAGGCCCACCTGACCTACCTGACGGGCGACAGCACCCCCAACAATCAAGTCGGGATCCGGCTGCGGCTCGCGGATGGCATCAGCAACGACTACACCGTGCGGATCGACATGGGGACGGGCGGCTACCGCGTCTACGACGTCAACGCCGCCGCCTATGCTGCCGCGCTGGTGTCGGTAGACATGACCGCCGGGGTAGCGCTGCGGGTGAGCCTCAACGCCGGATCCGTGGCCGTGTACCACCGCCCCCTGGCGACCAACCACGGGCACGACAGAGCCTGGGTTACCGGCTCGACGGCCACCGGGCTGACCAACAACACAGGATCCCCGGCAGCATCTAACGACTTCCGATGGGGCCACCTCGCGGGCGCTACGACCACGTCGAAGACCTCCTATTGGTACCTCGCGTCGTACACGTCCGACGAGTACAACGGCGCCGGGCTGGCGGATGGGTTCACCAACCCCGACGAGCTCACCGGGATCCCTGTGACCGGCCCCGGTGGGCGGGCCTACCTGGGGCGCTACGTCTACGCCCATGGGGTCAGCGGCTACGCTCACAGCGGCGACGACTACACGATCTCCGCAGAGTACCGCTACGGGATCCGAAACATTGATCCGCGCATCGAGCCCAGCCCCCAGCGGACCTGGCGCACCACCGCCGACAGCAACCTCACCGAGATCGCCTGGCGCATCGACGAGGGGCTGGGGGCGCTGGCGGCGCCGGGTAACGAACTGCTGTTCATCTACCTCCAGGGCGTGAACTTCGATGAGTGGGTACTGAAGACCCACAACGGCAGCACATGGAGCAACCTGACCCCGGTCACCCGCAACTCGGCAGGCCTCCAGAGCCTGCCGTTCACCCGGGCCGCGAGCACCATCATCCCCGCAGGATCCGCTACCGGATCCCGCTACATCGCGTTCAACGAGCTGGTGGGCGGCACGGTGGATCTCGGGGGCGGAAAGCTGCGGAAGATCGTTAGAAACACAGAGGGCATCTGGAAGGGCGCGAGCGTGGGCGCGACGAAGCGCCCGACGATCTGGCTGGCGGGCGTCGATGGCACCGAGGCGACGAGCGGAAACTGCGACATCTGGGCGCCGCGCATGTACTGCGCCGTCATGCGTACCAGCCCCGGCACGATCTACCGCGGCTACAAGCTCACGATCTCCAACCAAGCCACCGCCGACGGCTACTACGAGATCGGCGCCTTGGCGATCGGATGGGTTCAGCCGTTTGGCTACGACAACAGCGCAGACCGCGAGCTCAGCACCGAGCTGAGGACGCAGATCACCGAGGCCGGCTCCGGGATCCGGTTCAGCCGCGTCGATGGCCTCCCCCGTCGAGCCGTGGCGCTGAGGTGGTCGACGCTGATCCCGACGGCAGACTGGCAAGGGCTCACCCCGGATCCTGCGTATCGGCTCGCCACCGACACCGCCGGCGCGGATCCCGTGGCGCTGCGCCACGACGCGCTGGAGATGCTGGAGGGCGTGCTGCGGGAAACCGAGGGCGCGCACGTCCCGATCGTCTACCTGCCGCGCATCACCAAGGGGCCGCCAGACACCGAGTGCTCCAGCAGCCCCGCCCGCAGCCTGTACGGGCGCATCGTGGGCACGAGCTACACCCGCGAGGTGGCGCAGGGCAACGAGGCTGAGGACGAGGCCCAGCGGAGCACGGCGGGCCTGGTGATTGAGGAGGAGCTGTAATGGCCGGATGGAGCAGAGCCCGGCTGGACGGCGCCGCCCCGGTCTGGCTGTTGACGTTCGCCTATGCTAGCCGGTCCTATCGGCTGGCGTCTCGCCCGATCGACATCGCCACCGACGACGGCGACAGCCTGCACTTCTACGGATCCCTGCCCCCCGTCGAGCTGGACGCAGAGGCGGATCTGTTCGCGTCCAGCCCCGAGCAGGCGAGCGTGCCCCTGGCGCTGCACCTGCCCGACGCCGCCGACGTCGCCCAGCTCCACGCGCTGGGCTACCCCCTCGAGGGCGTCGCCGCTGAGCTGTCGCTGCACTACCCCGGCGACACCTACGAGCAGCGCGTCAGGATCCTGGCTGGCCACCTCAACGGCGTAACCTACGGGCCCCGGGGCGAGCCCTTCACGTGCTCGCTGGAGTCCGATCCCATCGGCGACGACGCGCCGATCCTCTACCGGGGCGCCCGCGTCAGCGCCGCCACCTGGCCCGACGCTGGCGAGGCCGCGCAGGGTCTCCACTACCCGCTGGTGTGGGGCCAGCCGGGGATCTGGACAGAGCCCGACGGCACCCAGCGCGACACCAGCGGATCTCCCGCGTTTATCGTGGACAAGAGCAACAAGATCATCTTACTGGCGGATGGCCGCACCGAGGCCGGAGAGCAGGGGCTAACGGTGCAACTGTTCAACGCCAGCGCCGACGACGACGATCAGATCACCGCCTACCTGACGACCGACGGCGCCGGGCGTACTGTGACGGTGGCCAATCTCTCCAGCGCGTCGCTGACAGTCAACGGCGCACATCAGTACTATGTGCGCTGGGACAACGGCGGCGGGGCGATCGGGCGCCGTGACGAGGTGGTCAGTAATCTGGGTGAGCTCGTCTGGTACGTGCTCCACCGCAGCGGCGCCCCTTTCGACCGTGGCCGCGTCGCCGCGCTGATCCCCTGGCTGTCGCAGATCCCCACCGCCGGGTACATCGACGACCCCGCCACGACCGCTTGGGATTGGCTGGGCGGCAACGTGCTCGACCTGGTGCCCGCTGGCGTCGCCGCTGGCCCCGAGGGGCCCTACCTGGTGCCTTGGCTGCTGGAGGCGTACCCGCAGAGCGCGGCCCGCTCCATCCGCGTCGGTGAGGGTGTCTACAGGATCCCCGGGCAGGCGGGGCACATCAGGAGCAGCGAGCGCGACGAGCTGGCCAACCTGCCCCGGCTGTCGTATGCGCTGCGGGTGCGGACTGGCGTGTATCAGGGCGAGGCCGCGCTGGTGGCGGACCCCAACGAGGACGGGATCCCCAGCGCCCGCGCCGCGCTGTCCGTGGGCGCCTATGGCCCGGCAGAGGCCGCGCTCACGTCCGACATCATCTACGAGGGCGCCGCCGCCGTGCGGATCCTGAACTGGCACCTGAGCGCCTACGGGCAGCCGCAGCGCCGCATTACCTACCTGGTGTCTCCCCGCCTGGCAGACCTCGACCCCGGCGCCCTGGTGCAGCTCACAGACGCAGACCTATACCTGACAGACCAGCTGGCCACCGTAGTGCGCCGGGGCTGGGCCGACGGCGCGCTGGAGATAGAGCTGCTCCTACACCCCGACGACAGCCTATAGGGGCGTCGCCGTCGCTACGTCGTCCCAGTCGTACACGATCCGCCACTGCTCGTGGCTGACCTCGGGGCAGTAGCCGATCTCGGATCCGTGCTGCACCGTCAGCACGTCGACCACCGGCATCAAATCCCATCTGCCGATGTCTGTCTCTACGCGCCAGCCGACCCCGAGCGCGCTGGGGTAGCCGTTGGCGCTCTCACAGTCGACGGGCACCAGCGGCGACACCTCGAGGACCACCGCGTCGAAGTCGTCCCACCTGGCGCCGTCGTCGATGGCCCGCCACGTCAGCGCGTCGTCTGTGACCATCAGCGAGCCCACCCAGCTCTCCGCATACAGCTCCAGCCCGATCGGGCCGAACGCGCAGGATCCGTCGCAGGGATCCCCAGGATCTGAAACGAGCACGCTACAGGCGAGCAAAAACGCAAGCATACAGACACCTCCGCGGGTTATTCGCCGCTCAGTTAGGGTATCATCCGCCCAGGAGGTAAACATGGCCGCATCTGACCTCACTTCGCTAACCGCTCCCCTCGCTATGCAGCGTGTCACGTTGGAGGCCACCGCGACGAACGCCCGCGAGATTCAGCTCCCGAGCTGGGCCCGCTCCGTTTACGTCGCCTTCCAGTCGAGCGCCTACGCCGACGAGGCCGGGCGCGTCAGCCACGAGGGCACCGACGGCGCGACGCTGGGCGCCAACTACATGCCCGTCCCCGCCGGGGCCGCGCTGACGCTGGCGATCAACGTGGGGCGCTCCACCGGGGCCCGGTCCATCTACGTCGCTGGCTCCAGCGCGAGCGCGTATGCGTTCGTCACCGTGATGGGACAGGAGGCTTAAGTGCGGAGCCCCTACGCCTACCTCAGCGGCGCGGGCGGCGCCGCCGCCGGCTGGACAGATCTGGACCTCAGCGCGTCAAGCGCGGGCCAGGATGTGAACTCACAGATCAGCGGGGTAACCGCGTCCTCTGTCACCATCGCCAACGGCGCCGCGGCCTATACCACCGTCTCAGGCGTCGCCTGCCGCTATTGGGACGCCACGGGGGCGATCACCGGGGCGGGGCTGTTCATGGTGGAGCTGGAGTTGTCGGCGGCTCTCCCGAACTCCACAGCCATCGGGATCGGCCTGGCGGCAGACGGCGACGATCTGACCACCTCCCCCAGCGTCTGGACCGGGCGCAAGCAACGGGGCGGTATTTACACGACTGTGCAGTACTGGTCGAAGTGGGGCACGGGGGTGAACACAACCAACGGCGGCGATCTGACCAGCCACCGGATCGTGGGCCTGATGGCCCTCTGCGATAGCGACGGATCCGTGGCGACCGTCTACGAGTACAGCCGCAACGACAGCGGCGACGGACAGGCTTACACCATGACGCCCAGCCAAGCCGTCGCTATCACCGGCACATTCTCAGAGTTCATCCTCACCGCGGCCCGCACCGCCGACTATGGGAGCGCTCAGACCGTGCAGATCGCTGGGATCCGCTACCAGTTCGTCGCGGCGAACTAATGCCCCACTGGCCCCCGCGTCGCGTGTTTGTCCATCACACCGCGAGCCCGCGGACGTGGACGCGCGCCGACGTGCGCCGCGTCCACGTTGACGATCGGGGCTGGTCTGACGTCGGGTATCACTGGCTCCTGCGGTACCCTCGCGACGGCGGGCCCGTGGAGCTGATCCAGGGTCGCCCAGAGGATCAGATCGGCGCGCACGTCAGGGGGCACAACGCGGGATCCGTGGGCGTCGCGCTCATCTGGCACGCTGGCCCGGGATCCGCAGCCGCCGACGTCCCCGCGGAGCTGCTGGAGGCGCTCGCGTGGCACGTCGCCGGGGTCTGCCGCCGCTACGGGCTCACCGCTGAGGACGTCGCAGGCCATCGAGAAGCGCCCTACGCGACAGACTGCCCCGGGGATCGGCTCGACCTCGACGCGCTGCGCGAGCGGATCCGCCAGCTCCTGCCCAACCCCGCACTCTACGGATAACGATGATCACCGAGACAGATCCCACCGAGGCCCCGATCACCGAGGCCGAAGCGCTCACCATCCTCCGCGACCTGCCCACGAGCGCGCCCGCCCTCGAGGCGCGGCTGCAGGACCTCCCCGCCCACTCTCGGATCCTGCTCCAGCAGATCACCGGGGCCGCGCGCCCCCGGGCCCGCCACCTGGTGGAGCCGGTGCTGCGGTGGCAGGCCACCCAACAGCCCGCCCCCGAGCCCACCCCCGAGCCCGCCCCGGCGCCCTCGACAAAGACCGCCGAGCGCAAAGACCCCGCCACCCTGGCGGCAGCCGCCGCCGCCGCCATCGCCAGAGAGGACACCACCATGCCCGGAACACTCGCCGCCGCCGCCGCGGCCTCTCCGCTCATTCAGCGCCTCACCCGGGGCCGGATCCTGGCTGCGGCCATGCTGGCGCTCCGTGAGCAGATCGGGCCGATGCTCGCCACCGCCCGCGAGGCCCTGGCCGACGGGGATCTGGATGTCGAGGAGATCAGCCTGCTCGCGGCTCAGGTGGGCCCCGCCGCCGCGTCCATCCTCACCGCCGCCGTGCCCCCGCTGGCGGCGCTGGACCGCGAGGCCCGCGATCTGATGGCCGGTCACATCGTGGGCCTGTTGGCTGTCGTCGCTGACGGTCTGGCTGAGCGCCGCCCCCTCGGGGTGTGGATCGCCGCCCTCCAAGGCCCGCTGCGCCGGCCCCGGCTCGCGGAGCTCGTGGGTGAGCTGCTCGGTAGCCGTCAGCTCCGCGGCGCCGAGCTGGCGGCGTGGGCCTACGATCAGGGAGACACCATCAGCGAGATCCTGCCCGATCGCGATCTGCTCTCCGACGCCCACCGGGCCGCGGCGCTGGGCCACCTGGCGGCGCTCGTGGCGCTGGCTGTGTCTGAGGGCGTCGGCGCCCGTTGACGCTCGCCACCGACGCGCGCTACAGTGCGCGCAGGTGGTTGATGGGCCCCCGGCCCCCGGCGCATCGGCAGCGTCGGGGGCCCTTGTCTTTCTGGCACCGTCGCTGCTACGCTCGACGGCGCGACGGTAGACCGCGCCTCCCCCACCCCGAAAGCTAGCGGCCCGTCGCTGAGCCCCGGCGAGCTGACGCCGGGGCTCACTTGTTCAGGTGGAACTCAAACAGGCGCAACTCAAGATCGAGCTGGGCGGGCGTCAGCTCCTGCGGAACGTAGCCGCAGGATCCGAAGCACCACGCCCAGAACGTGGCGTGGTCGGATCCCAGCGCGCTGATCCTGGCGTGCGCGCCCCGGCTCATGTCGCCGCCCCAGTAGTCGAGGGGCTGCACAGTCTCGCGAGGGTAGACGCCTCTCAGGAGCGCGTCAGCCGCCGCCACCCACGACGCCAGCAGTTCAGGATCCGAGCCCGCCTCAGCGATCAGCCGGGCGCAGCGCTCATCGTGGGCGCTGGGACGCAGCGTTGACCACCGAGCGATGGCGATGGCCTGTAGCGACAGGTAGCAGGCCCGCAGCGCGCTCTTACGCATCGGTCACCCGCTCCAGCTCGCAGGATCCCTGGATGAGCGGGGCGCGCTCAGGATCCTGACGACGACGCCGCGCCTGGCGCAGCCGGCGGGCCTCCCCGACGACAGCAGCCGCCGCGAGGATCGCCCACCAGATGAGCCAGCCGTTCACAGGAGCACGATGCGGAGCGCGTCAGCGGCGACAACGGGGCCGATGATCATCAGCGCGGTGATCGCCCAGGTGGCGAACGTCTCGACGCAGCCCTCCAGCCAGCCGCGGGGAACCAGATCATAGCAGTAGTCGGTAGTGGTCCTCATGTCCTCAGCTCCTCAGAAACCACAGGATCAGCCCCGTGGCGGTTAGCGCTGTGATCGCGACGATCACGGGCGCGGGATGGCCAGCGACGAGCGCCAGCCGCAGCGCCGCATACCAGCAGACGAGCCCGGCAGCGCCGGCTCCGAGCTGCTCCAGCGGCCTCAGGTTCATCGTGACACCGCCGATCCACAGCTCAGCCGCGAGGGCTGCGGTGATGTAGGCGGCGGGCTCGGGATGCGCGGCGGCGAGGGCCACCAGGTCGGAGATCATCGGCGCCCCCCGTCGGTGGCGATGGCGAGCAGCAACACCGAGCCGATCAGCCACCAGGCGAACGCCGCCGGCACCGCGTAGGGGACGCCGTCGATCTGTAGCGCCTCGGGGCGGCTCATCAGCGCGCACGGCGGCAGCCACCAGATCAGAAGTCCCAGGACGCCGATCACAGCAGCACCTCAGCGACGAGCCAGCCGACGACAGCGCAGGCGAACGTGATGATCAGATCCTCAGCCATTCGAGCCTCCAAACATGGACACCTGCGCTCCGCTGGCCTCCCTGGCCTCGCGATACCAGCGGCGGCGCTCCAGCATGGACAGCCCCCGCAGTGGAGCCTCCACGCCCCACCAGCGCCCCGAGAGGCCGGAGACGTACTCAGAGCCCGCGTGCACCTCCAGCAGCACCGAGCCCGGCAACGTGCCGTAGCGGTCCCCGTCCCTGCGGATCCTGGGACGCCAGCCAATGGCATCCATCCAGAGCGAGAGCTGGGATCCTACGCGGTCTGTCCAGCCCCGCAGATCCTCGCCTCTCGGGATCCGCTGGTCGTAGGGCTCGACAACGAGCGACGGCCACAGGATCCCATGAAGGCCGGACACGACGCACCACGGCAGACCGCTCGCCCGCGCGTAGCCGATCGCGTCCCTCGTGAGCGGCCCGGTGTACAGCTCCTCAGCCGCCGCCGACGACGAGCGCTTAGCAGCGCCGCAGCCGACGACGAGCAGCCGCAGCTCCGGGCGCCACGCCCCCGAGGGCGTAGCCAGCCGCTCCAGCTCGACGGCGGGCGCGGCGTCGAGCCACGCGCTCAGGCGAGCAGTCACCGACACGCCGGCACCTGGCGCAGCGCATCGCGCAGGATCCGCCGCACCGCCTCAGAGCGGGTGCAGCGGTGGCGGGCGCAGTAGTCGTCGAGCGCGTCAGCCGTGGCCGCGTCCAGCGCAGCCGACACAGCCACGGAGCGCGGCGGGCAGGACTTCAGCCACGCTGTGAGCGGGGCGCCGTTTACAGTGGCCATGTCAATCTCCGAGGGGGCAGGATCCGGGGCGACAGTAGCGCCGCCCCGGATCCGAAGTGTGCGGCTGGGCAGCGGGCGCGGGTAACCTCCCCAGGCCCCGCCAGTTGATGCCACCGCAGCCGCGTAAATCATGCGCGGGCCAGCTCCAGCCGGATCGACTCCGCAAGCTCCGAGAGGCGCTGGAACGCCCAGCGCGTCTCGTCGTCGGGGTTGACCGCGTCCAGCGCGGCGTCAGCGGCCTCCAGCGCGGCGTCGATGGCGTCGAGGTCGTCGCTGTCTCGCAGGGTAAGTACGAGCGCGTTTAGGGCGTCTCGGGCTGCGGTGTGTGCGGGGTCCATAGTGTCTGCTCCTGTCCGGGGCTCCGTGCCCCTACCAGCTAAGCCCCGTGCGCCGGGGCGCTACGGGGCGGGGTGGCCTGGTGCGGCTGCTCGTTATTCAGCGTCGAGCGCGGCCCGCCGCGCCTGGAGAGCCTCGTGGGCGCTTCCCTCGTTGAAGTCGATCTCAAGCCCGCCGTAGTAGTGACCGCGAGCGATGACGCGATCCAGATCCACGATGTAGACCCGGCTCCACTCGCAGTGGAGATACCAGCGGTCGCCCTCGACCGTCTCGCCGGCGGCGCGCCCGTCGATCTCGACCTCAACGCTGAGGCCGTCGATCACGTCGTCGGCGGTGATCTGGCTGGTGATCGCGCTGTCTCCGTCAAAGTCGCGGCTTTGGATGCTGATCATCATGTCTCTCTCTCCTGTCCGGGGCTCCATGCCCCTACCAGCTAAACCCCGTGCGCCGAGGCGCTACGGGGCGAGGATCGCCGAGGCGAGGAGCCGCTACTCGGCGGCGAGCCCCGCGAGCCGGGCCGCGCGATCGATCTGGAGTCGGAGCGCCTCCTCGAACTGCGCGAGAGCGACGTCGGCGCGCTGCGACGCGGTATCGGTGTCGTCGCCGCGTCGCGCGGTCTGAACCAGCGCGTTCACAGCGTTGATGGCCGTAGTGTAGGCATCGTTAATAATGTCGGCGTGAGGGTTCGTGGTGCTCATTGTGTATCTCCCTTGTCGGTGCGGCTTGTTTGCCTTCCGATGTTCTATCATTATATCTGTCAGCTATAAAGGGCAAGGGAAAAATAGCCCGTTGTTATTTTTTCTGCTCCCCTATAGACTGCGCACATGGAAACACTCGGCCAACAGATCAGGGCAGAGCGCCGACGCCGGGGCCTAACCGGCGCCCAGCTCGCGGAAATGGCGGGCTGCTCGCAGCCGCAGGTGAGCAACATCGAGCGCGATGAGCGCGGGGCTATCTCCCCGAGCGCGCTGGCGCTGATAGAGGCGCTGGGCCTGCGCGTGGTGCTCGTGCCCCTCGACGCCGAGCAGGCCGCGAAGTGAAGCTGCTCACCCGCGCCGGCTGGCGCGACGTCCCCGACGGCTGGCACTGCGCCGAGTCTGGCGCCTGGATCCGCTACCAGGCCGGCGCCCCGGTGGCCTACGTGACGCAGTTACAGCCTAACGTCTGGCGCTGGTACACTGACCCCGCCGATCCCAGCTACGCCCTGACGGCGGCGCTGGCGATGGAGGCGGCTGATCTCCACATCACAGGATCCGAGCATGACCCCGATTACCCTTGACCTGTCGGCCATCGCGGCGCTCGGGGAGCTGAGCCCGGCCCGCCGGCTGCGGCTGGCGTCGTCGCTGCTGGCGGCGCTGAGCATCGCCCCCGAGGACCTCAGCGACATCGACGAGCAACACGCGCAGGCCCTGTCGCGGATCCGCGAACTCACCGCGGAGCTCGACGCCGCGACAGACCGGGCCGAGCGAGCAGAGGCAGCGCTGGAGGCGAGCAGCGGCCCGCTTTCGGTCCTGAGCGCTGGCGGGCTGGCGGCTGTCGCGCTCGCGGACCTGGCGCCGTTCGACACCGGGGATCCTGGGGAGTGCGAGCCCGCCCCGCCCCCCGAGCCCGCCGACGAGCCCACCGAGATCCCTACACCGGTGGCCGACTACCTGGCGGAGATTGATCCCCAGCTCCGCGAGGCGTTCAGCGATCTCCACGATCTGGCCTGCTCCGCTGGCTTTGAACCCGAGGCCGAGATCACCGGGCTCGACTGCCCCGAGCACGAGCTGGGCGCCGTCGGGATCACGCTGCGGATCCTGGGGCTGCTCCTCTTCCTGTGGCGGTCTGGCGCGCTCGGATCTCTCATCTCTTCCAGTCAAGCCGACGAGGCCGCGCCCCCAGCGCCGGCCCCGGCGCCCCCTGTCGCGGCTGAGCTGCCCTCCGCGGGTATCTCGGACACTGCCCCGGAGGATCCCAGCGGCGTTAGCTCTCTCGGCGTCGCGTCAGCTCCCGCGATCTCTTCAGCCCCGCCGATCCCGGCTCCACGTCCTATCCCTGCATGCTCCGAGGGATCGGCGGGGCTCTCCTCTACAGCGACGGCGGATCCTGTGATCTCCCAGGGTATGCAGAAGGCGGATCCGCCGTCGCTCTCCTCTACGGCTGACGCGCTGATCCTCGCGACGTCAGCGGAGCCCGCCGCGCTCGTCGGTGTCGGCGTCGGCGTCCGCCAGCGCGCTGAGGATCCTGACACCGCCCCCAGCGGCCCGGCGCTGGAGTCCCTCGAGGGCGACAGGCTGGCGGGCTGGCGGCTGCTCGACGAGGCCACCGACCCCGCCGGGGATCTCGACCTGCCCTGGCTCGGGTCCGCGCTGGAGACTGCCCAGGACGGCGCCGACGTGCTGGCGGCGCTCGGGGCCTCCGCGCTGCTGCCGATCTCCTCCCCTGGCGTCGCCAGCATGGAGGAGGCTGACCTGGTGGACCTGCTGGCCCTGGTTGACGAGCGGCTGACCCAGGCGCGGGCTTGGGGGATGATCTGGGGCGACGCTGGTGATGGCTACGTCGTCGCCCGGCCCTGGGTCTACCTCCAGAGCGCCCCCGAGGCTCGCGAGGTCTACCAGCACAGGATCCCTGTAGAGGACTGGCCCGACGCCCGCCGGCACTGGCTCGACATCGAAGCGGCGACGGGGCTGCTTCTCCAGCGCCGCGACGTGCTGCTGGGCGCGCTGTATCTGGATCAGGAGAGCGAGCCCCCGGAACTGCGGCCCGCGAGGACCGGCGCCGGTAACCTCGGGGCCCACGTCTCCCAGCTCGGGACCGCGGAGATCTGCGCGCTGGCCCGCATCGAGGCGCCGGGCCTGGTGGGGCTCGGATCCCCAGCGGGGTGGGCGGCGCTGTACTCCGAGGATGAGCGGGTGCGGATCGCCTACCAGCGGATCAAGGGACACCGCGACCACCTGGCGCTCCAGCGCCGCGCCAACACCGAGCCCGACACCGAGCGCTCCCTCTGGGGCAAGTTCTGGGGGCGGGAGTGAGTCGCGCCGCGCTGGATCTCGCCCGCCGCGCCGTCGCCTGTAGGCGCTGGCGATGGATGCCGGGGATGCTGGCGATCCGATGGACAGGCCCTTGTCGCGGCAGTCACAGATACACAGATGCCGATGTGAGAGCAGGCGCCACATTTGATCGAGGGACTCCCGACCTCACCGACCCCGCCACGCTGGGGTGTCTGCTGGCGCTGGTGCGAGAGGCGTGGGAGCCGCATCGTGGCTCTGATCACATCGCCAGCACGATGCACACGTCGTCAGGGTGGGGCGTGGGTGCCCGATTCGGC
>Ga0208898_1002156_pt1 | contig 12245 bp, 18 predicted proteins | sample VirMetDEL_Mar_4_FD_184513 | JGI IMG/M metagenome (GOLD analysis project Ga0208898, IMG submission 184513) | Aqueous microbial communities from the Delaware River and Bay under freshwater to marine salinity gradient to study organic matter... | ecosystem: Environmental > Aquatic > Marine >...
CCCCGATAACAGCAAGAATACGACGAGTAAAAGAAACAAACTCACCAGTACCTCCTTTAGCGATTTCAGCTTGTAGTCTAAGGAAATTATCAGACGCACGAGCTTCTCTCGCCATTTCAAGATCATGTTTGTTCTGACGGGCTTCGAAGATATATCCAAATACACCTTTAAGAATCGCCCCCATAGCAGTGCTACCGCCGCCCGTAATAAATAACATAAGTAACTCGCCCATCTTTTCACCACGCCCCCAATCTCATTTGATCTACTTTAGCTCGTAATATATCCAACTCTTTCTCTAAGTACCGAAGCCTCTCAAATTGTTGATGGTCAGATGTTATTGGTGCGTCCTGCATTTCTAGTAGATGGTTAAGGTCCGCTTTTGATTGTTCTGCAAACTTCTCGATGTGCATCATCCGTGCTGACAAGTCTCCTAATAACGTACCCTCATGCTGCACACGGTCTAAGCTACTATCCAGTACCATTAGTTTATTCCACACTACAGAGTACCCCCAAACACAAGTACCAACAATAGCTATGACTTTCGCCATGAATGCTAGGTTGGCTTTTACCTGTACATTCTCACCTATTTCTGTTGCCATGTTCTTAATCATAATGAAAAACCCCTAGTGTCAGCAAACCAATAAACCAACACTAGGGGCCACTATACCTTATGAATGAATAAACAACCTATATATTGCTTACAGAAAGTCTTCTGTCAATCTCTTGATGATATGCTTTATCGCCTGAACGATAGCGTGGATCGGACTGTGCTCGTGCTAGTTCCTGCATACTTTTAAAAGGCATAGTCGATGTACCAGATACTGCTCCTTGTGTTAACTTAGGTGTACTACCTGTAGCATTCTGATACCTGGCGTACAATCCTTGCACTGCTAATTTAGCTTGTTGAACTGTACCACCCGTGACCGCCTCATCAAAAGCATCGATCTCTTCTTGTGGTAAATTCTCATTCGCCCACTCTGACATCGCATCGTATTGACCGTTCGCCACGCTTTGTATTTGAGCTTCTTCAGATTGTAACAATGCTTGCTGACCAGCTGCGTAGCTGTCAACTAAATCTCTAGGTAATCCTGCTTTCTCTAAAGCGTTATAAGTTTCCTCACTAAGTTGACCGTCATTTTCAAAGAACTCTTTACTAGCTTCCGCAATCGTTTGGTATGCTTCACTAGTGTTCTCTTCAGCCTGTTCTTCTTGGTCCTCAGCTTTCTCTTCAACTTGTTCAGCTTCTGCTTGATCTTCTTTAGCCCCTGCTCCCATTTTCTTTTCCAACTCGGAGTACGCTTTCGACATATCCTCCGGTGTTTTAAACTTTTCGGGGAGCCAGTCCGGGCGGTCGCTTTGTTCTTGCGGTAGTTCCGTCTCGGCTTGTGGTTCTTCGGTGGTTGCTTTCTCTTCGGGTTCGATTTCGCTTGGTGCTTTCTCATTTATCTCTACTCGGTGTAATTCAGCCATAGTTTGTTATTCCTCTTGCGGTTGTTCTTGTTGTGCCATGTACTGCTCCTGTGCTGCGTTGATAGCGGGTGCGACTGCGGGTGCTCCGAGTTTCTGTGCCATCTCCATCATCTGTTGCTGTTGCATAGCTTGTTGAATTTCTTCTTCTGTCTTGATCAGTCCTTCAGTCTCAATACCCAAAGCAGTAGCACGACGCTTGAAGTAGTCAGATACATTTAAGTATTGAGTAACTGCTTGCGGTCCTACTATCTGATTAGCACCTGCCAAGAACATATCCAATCTGTTAAGATCATTACCACGACCAAGTGCTTCAACACCAGTAACAATAGTAGGTTTAACAATATCTTTAGGTATCTTAGGCAGACGCTTGTTCCTAGACATCTTGTCCATCAATCGACTGACAATAGGAAGCTGTAGCTCCTGAGATAACAGAGAGTAGAGACCACCTAGAGCAGCTTCAAGTTCTTGACTTAACATCCGTATCTCTTCAGCGGTCACTCTCTCTGCATCTCTAACAACTCCCGATGTCAAAAGAAATGCTTGGCTTAGACGATCTGTTATACCGTTCATTGTGGCTTGTGCAGTTCTAAAGTCATTAAACTTATTCAACTGTAATACAGATACATCTCCTTCACTACCTTGTACAATCGCACCGTTAGGAGCTTCAGCTAATGTTCGTGCTCTTGTTGTACCATTAGGATTAACCATGAACAATACTTTAGCTGCTGCTGCACTACCTTCTACGATTGCTTTGGTCAGTGCTTCTAAACTCTTTAAGTCTCCGAGGTACTCTTCAACAAAGCCTCTGCCGTAGTCCTCTCCATCAATCTGGGTGTAGCGTAACGGGAGCCACGGGGACTTATCAATCGGATACTCACCCATACTTTCTTCGATGAGCATTCCTTTAACATCCTGGTAGACTTTGTACTTATCTCCTTCTCTGATGATTGCGGTGTAGAGGTCACAACTGTTCTCCTTTTCCTGACGATATACTTCTTCTCTTACAGATTCAGGAAGCATCATAGGAGCTACAGTTTCTTTCACTGCTATGTGTGTAACATTACCCATTGGGTCTCTCTTGACTACATAACGATCAAGCTTGAACACACGCATACCACCTTCGTCTGGTAAGTACAACAAACTGTTACCTGTTATAAGTAAGTTCTTTAGTGCTTGGAATATACCGTTCCTGAAGTTCTGTACTTCTACTTCCTGTGATACACTACGCTCTACATCAGCTAATGCTTTCTCTAAATCAGTACGTAACTGCTCTGCTCCTTCGGGTCCTAAATCTTCCTTTGCTTTGTCTAATTCATAACGATCTATAACAAGACGAAAGAATGGAGCGTTAGGTGGAAGCAATGCAAGCAATAGCTTACTACTTAGATTTAATACTCCTCTAGCTCCTATACCTTGGTACGGTGTGTAGTACTTAGTAGCGTAGTTGTGACCGTCAGGCGGTAAAACATAAGGAAGTGTAAGCTCAGAAGATGTACGACCTCTGTCTAAGAATGACCACCGTTGGTTCTCCAACGAATGATATAACCCTTGGGCTGTTTCGTGCATTAGATTATAGCTTCAGGGTCAGTCCAGTCGTTACCACTTAAAATACTTTTTATCTCTTCGTGATCGTACTGCGGTTCACCTATTAAAAAGCTTGGTGTATCGCCTTCAAATCTAACTATTGCTTTATTACCTGCTAGATTTGTCCTGATGTAAGACTCATCGATGTCCACTAATTTGGTAAAGTCAAAGTTAACAACTTCAGATGAATCTACAATTACATATTTCCTGGTATTCATTAGTATGGTTTGACTGAAGAACTGAAAGTTACTCCGTTATTAGTACCGTCATTATTACCGAACTCATCAGTCACATCATTTTCTAAACGCCAGAAAGATGTGATCGTATCGTATTCCTTGTCGTTGTAAATACTGGATACTTGAGTAGAAGATAACTCGTAATCAAATAAAGCTACTTCATCTAAATAACCATCAAAGCCATAAACAGACGATGTCCAAGTTAAGTTTCCAATAAGAGCATTATTACCTGCATTAGCGTGAAGGGCTGTAAGCATACCTGTGTTGGTGTTATTTAAACTACCGTCGATGTATATCTTGCCTGTTGCTCCGTTCTTAGTGAAAACTAAGTGATACCATGTGTCCGTTGAAAAGGTAATTCCAGTCGTATCTAAAAGCCTAGTACTTCCTGATGTGCCGTTGTGCCTGACCCTAACTTTACCGCTCAGAAAAAGTATATCAAAATTTTGAGAGGAAGCGGAACCGCTTGACCATAATAGTCGAGTAGCAGTACCACCAAGCCTGAACCAAATGGACATAGAAAAGGTCGAGGCACTCGCTAAAGTAGATACAGTTCCTACAGATATAGAATCACTAGTGCTGTCAAACAACGCACTATAACTATTGGTTTCGTAGGGATTTACTACACCGAAAGTTGTACCTACTGTCCCTAGATTTAATGTAGGAAGTACGAACATGTTACGCAGCGGTATCTCCAGCAAGAACAAAAGTATCAGAAGCGTAAGCAACTATACTAGCTACTCCGTACTGAGCGTTGATCTTGGTGTGCGACTGACGATTGTTAATGGTAGTACTGGAAGCACTGAAGCTTACTTGACCTGCTCCCTTTTGTACAAAGCTGCAATTAAACCCTGCTCCCAAACCGCTTGGTACCGTGACAGTTACAGCTGATGCGTTATCCAGTACTACTACTTTACCGTTGTCTCCCGCTACTAATGTATAGGTGGTTCCTGTTTGATCGTTAATCGAAGCGTCGAAGTTACTGATAGCGTTTCCGTTAAAGTCGTAACTCGATAGGTTGGAGGCAGATGCTTGCCCCATTAAATTAGTAACGGATACTTTCTTAGTGGTTGCGGTTCCCGCTACATCGTCAACGATTGCGAGAATGTCCGCACCGACTGGTGCTGTAAGCTCCGTAAGTTCGGTAATCTTTTTATTAGCCATGAGTATTAAGCGGGTTCAAATAATAATATTTCGTTTAGTTCGGTTGTCAACGGTTCACTAGCTTCGGTAGTAATAGCTACATCAACTCCAACAACTGGTGGCGGTGGTGCGTCAAATCCATACAGTGTTCCAAACTCAGGTCGTTCTAAATTGCTAGGCTTATCCAAGATAGCTGATGGTTTAGAGAAACCTGATGTGAAAGTAATCGACATTACAGAGACTCAACAGTTCCGGTAGCAAAGACGCTATGGGTTCCGCTGGTGTAAGCACTGATGTTAGCTCTGATCTTCTCGTAGTGTCCGTGGTCATCACGAATCATAAACGATCCATCTGTTGTAACACTCTGACTGTGAATGACATGCCAAGCCCCACCGATCCAAGCTTCAATATCTACTGTCGCAGTACCAGCTACTGATGTTGCTACGATAAATGTCCAACTCTTTACACGCTCTACTTGAAAAGCAGTACCTGCTCCACTAGATGTTGCATCTTCTAATAATGTCTTCTTATCTAAACTTCTCATAATATGTTACTGTGAAAGCTGTACTCCTGTTCCGGTCTGACCACCCATACCTAATGTAGGACGACGCACTGTTAACTGACGAGTTCCTCTTTTCTTAGCCATCGTAGTACTAGCTGCTCTAGCTCTTGTAGGCTCTACTCTCTCAGCTGTAGCTGTTGGAGGAGGAGGTGGCGGTGGGGGAGGAGGTGGTGGTGAAGGTGATGATCCGAAACACATGGCTATTTCTGTACTTGTTTAGTTACTATATTTTGTTCGAGTTGGTCGTCGTAAGTCTGTTGTAAATAATTAATTACACTTCTTTGTCCTACCTTAAACCATACATCTCTATCAGAGTCTGTCAAGAGGGGACATTTATCCGGGAACAGTTTGTCAAGCTTTTCTATCAAAGACTTACTCAACGCTGGTAATATTATCTCTTCGTTCATAACTCTACTTTATCTTCGGTCCATACATACATAGGAGTCATCTCACCTACATAAGCACCACCTATATTAAAACTAAAATACTCCATAGCATCTTCCATACTCATCTCAGATTGTTCCATAAGTATAACTAACATACGCTCAATCGAATACACTATCCTTCCTGTGTTATAACAAGTACCGATAACTGCATCATCAAACCCATCCGCTTTAAGTGGTTCATCCTCACTCATCTCTATAACTTATATCTGATAGTTCTTGTGGCAGCTTTCCCTCTTTGATCTTTTGCTCCGTCCATAGCCAAGCTGAAGCATTCCACAGTATAGCACCCGCATGGTCTTCAGAGTTGTCCCCCTCAGCCAGCCCCAACAAATGTCTAAACATCGAGTCATATAATCTACTTAAAGGGAAACCTCTTTTCCAGTTGTCGTCTCCGTAAAGCTTTCCGCCAGCTTCAAATCGTTTGGCGAGACTGCGTAAGGCGACCGGAGGTATAAGGCTGGGTCGTCCCCGTCCATCGTCCCCATCACGCCTTGCCCCAGTGCTGAAGTTTCTAGTATATCCTTGGTTTGGTAATTCTTCGGTGTCCATAGTTTCTTTATTGTGTTAGTCCTGAAGCAGTAGTTCTCTGCTCGTAGTAATCGTGCCATCCATGCATTCATCAAAGCATCTTGTTCAGTCAGTCCTGCTTTCTCGTAACATGTTACAACAGTTTCCCAAGTGTATCCGTATTTATCCAATGCTTTCTTAGCAGCTACTGGTCCTACTCTTGGTACACCACTGAATCCATCTGTTGAATCTCCAGTCAGTGTTTGTATTAAGTGGAAGTTATCTGCTTCTTCTACTGATGGTTGGTGATACTCTCCTTTGTTATAGTCGTAGAAGATACCGGGTACACTCTTGAAGTCTTTGTCGATGCTAACAATGATAGTCTCTTCATCCATTGCTTTGTCAGTAGCTAATATAGATATAACATCATCAGCTTCTAGGTTCGCCCACAGCACACCACCTAGTTCATCAATGATCCACTGCTTTACTTGTCGTAAGATGATAGGTAGTCGAGACTTAGCACGGTTTGCTTTGTACTCAGGGTACAGTTTGCGTCGGAAGTTCGCACGGTCACTCAGACACAGCACGACATTCTCACACTTTAAGTTTTCTCTGAACTCCTGTATTTTATTTATCACACGAGCTTTAGCTAATGCCATGTCTGCGTGTACCGTCCACAGTTCTTCCTTCCATTCTATCGGTTCTTCTGCGACCACAGCTGCCTCGAAAGCGAGTACATCTGCGTCAATCAGTAATGTTGTTTTACTCATAATAAGCACTCCAGTTGTTTTGGTATTGTTTGTATTTTGATTTGCTTGGGTTGTCAGGGTACAGCTTGATCGTCTTACTCTTTATCAAGTATCTAGGTATCATCCACCACTCCTTCAAAGGAGATATATAAATACCTACAACATCGATGTCATCAGACATGTGTCCCTTTACCGATGCACCACATGACGAATTAACTGTGTAAGCTGACTTGTCCCTGACGCTTGTGCTTTTTATCTGTACCTTTAAGTCTCCCGCAGGGCAAGTAACAATGAAGTCCCAAGGCATAGGTGTTGTGGGTGTATGTGGTTCAAAGTCCCGCTCTAAACATTCAGCTATGAAACGAGTCTCTGCTATTGCTCCTATCCGTTGTGCGTTTGATGATGGCATGGTGAGGTCTTGTGTGTCATAGAGGGTAGCAAGTGTAGTGTACATATCGTATTGTACTTCGTCCATCATCAATGTGTCTCAGCCCAGCTGTCTCCTACTTTGTACTCACCGTCCAACTGTACATTCAGCTTCAGTTCTTTACCAGCTACACGAATAGCTTTCACTGCTAACTTACCGAAGTCTTCTGCGTGTTGTGGTATTACTTCTGCTTGGAACTCGTCGTGGATGTTAGCAACAAATGCGTACTCTCTACCGTGCTGCCATCTGCTCTTACCGAGTGCATGGAATAGCTGTATCAAAGCTACCTTCATACACACTGCTCCGGCTGATTGAAGTAACATGTTCAGTGCTGCGTGACTACTTCTGATCGGTAGTAACCTACCATCTAGTCCTTTTAGTATACCTCCATTGTTAACCTTATAATCGATAGCTTCTTTTAACTTACGCAGTGCTGGCATGTTATTCATGAACTTACGCTGCATATGTATACCTTCCTTTATTCCGCCTCCTACTATATTACCCATAAGTTCGGGGCCAGCACCATAGAGTAGGGCGTAGATGAATGTCTTAGCTTGATCTCTTGTTTCCAAACCTGCTGCTTTCTGATTAACAGTATGTATGTCATCCTCCAACAGATACCGAGCATACTCACCTCCATCATAATTAGCTAGATAGTGAGCTAACATTCTTAACTCTAATCCACTAGCATCACATCCAACCAGTTTATATCCTTCACCCGCACCGAACAATCCTCGACACTCTTCACCGTATGGAGCAGAACAACTAGGCACTTGAGCAACATTAGGATTACTATGTGTACACCTACCTGTCACAGCTCCGTTAGTATTAACGCTACCGTGTATCCTGCCATTCTTCTGTAGCTTCAACCATCCGTTGTTACCTTCCGACAGTGCACCCAATCTTTTCTGCACTAACAAATACTTAAGTAACTTCTCTCCAATCGGATGGTCAATCTTACGCAGTGCTGCTTCATCAACTTTAGGAGTGGTAGCGTCAGGTTCTTTAGGCAACTCGTATCCCAACTTCTTCAGCTGTTTAACTATCTGCTTCCTACTGCCGGGGTTAAAGGGTATGTACTTAACCTTATTCTCTAGCCTAACAGCATCATCAACACGCTTCAATACCTTACCAGCTTCACGGAGTTTGTTACGCAGTTCACCTTTAGTCTCAGCTTCAAACACCTCACCATCTAACTCAAGTCTCCAACCTGATGCTGTCTTCATCTCAACTTTAGTAGGTTCACAAACAGACTCTAACTCATCAGCTACTTCAGCCCTCTCAGACATTAACTTAAGTTCTAACTCTTCAGCTTTCTTTACATTAAACGCAAAGCCGTGTCGTTCCTGTTGGTTGATGATAAAGGCAAACAAATGTTCATACTCTAACATCTTAATGCTAGGCTCTTGCTTTAGTAAGTGATCATATAAAAGCTGTGTAACTACACAGTCACGCTCACAGTACTTACGCATCTCATCATTGTAACTATCAAACGCACCGTCTTGCTCGCCATATGTTAGCTTTGTTAGATTGTTTAAGCGTAATCCCCAAGACCTTAGAGAGTGAGAACCTGGACCAAAGTCTTCGTTGAACTGTCTAACTACTTTCTCAAACACATAATCCTCTACGAACTTTTTTGTTTGATCCTTATTTAGTCCTTGCTCTTTAGCCATTTCCATAGCCTTCTGTGCGTGAGGTCTACTTAATTCAGTACGCTTCTGTATATCTAGTTCTCTTAAGTTAGGAAAGATACAACGACTCATTACCATTGTATCAATAACTTTTACTAGAGGCGGAGAAAAACTAGGATCAACTACTTTCTTCAGTGCAGGTATATCGAACTTGATAACATTGTGTCCGACGATGCGGTCTGCTCCTTTTAGTGCTGTAATACCACGGTGCATACTCTCTCCTGCGAAAGTACCCAGCTTAGGTATCATAGCATCGTATAAGCTTAAGCAGTGTACAGTGTGTAAGTCCGTCAGATTAGTGAAGTCTTCAAGAGGATTTGTTTCTATATCAAAGAATAGTGTTCTCATGCTTCCTCCTCCAATACTTTACTCATCTTTCCGTACATAACATAAAGCTCTTCGTTATCCTGTAGATATTTCTTTAAGACTTTACGGAGCACTGCATTAAACTCTTCGTGTCCAAATAAATCTAATTCTTTGTATGTATCCCTGAAGTATTTACTGTTATGTTGGAATGCTCCGTCTTGGAACCTCAAGTAGTTTACTAGTTCTGCCTGTGCACCGTTAACCATAGCACTCGCAAGGAACTCTATCTGATTATCTGTTAGTTGTTTCATTTATTAGAATGGTTGGTTGTTAGTTTCTTCTTGTTCTTCTTCATCATCACTTGATAGCCACGCTTCTTCTTCTCGCTTTCTTTCTAGCTTCTTCTCTTTCTTTCTTTTTCTTGTTGTATTCTTTAGCTATAAATCTACGAGCTACATCTTCCAGCTCCATACCGAACTCATAAATAACTTGAGGGTCTGAGGTTAACTGATGTGCTCCGTATTTTTCTAGAACTTCGTTCGGTACTTTGGCGGCAGCTTCGGCTAAATCTCTATAGAATTTACCTGCTTCAAACAAGAACCATAAATCATCTTGATCGAGGGCTGGTCTCCATGTTCGACATGATTTTTTATTTGGAAGGATAGATGGCATAATTAGAATGGTTCATTATTATTATTTGTTTCTTCAAAGGTACTAGCCCTCTCTTCCTCGGTGCATCGTCCGGTGTCTATGTTGTAATACAATGTACTACAGTGTCCGGTCTCACCACTGAATCGATTCTTCAGTACTCTTACTTTTGTTTCGTTGGATAGTCTGTCGCTTTGTTGGTTGCGTTCCAATCCGATGACCATGTCCGATAGCTGTGCTATTGCTTGACTGCCTCTCAGGTGATGCAGACTTACTCGTCCACCCTCTTCATGTCCAGTATCCACACGCTTCAAGTGACTGACCAATACCATACCACACCCTGTCTCCTCAACAAGAGATCGTAGCTTGGTCATTGTATTATCTATCAGTCTGCGTTCATCGTCTCCTTGGATACCACTAACAACAATCGATAGGTGGTCCAGGAATATCCATTTACAATCGAATCCTTTAATCAGATACCTAATCTTAGATAACAGATTGTCGGACTCCATTGACCCGAAGTGATCGTAGGTGTAGAACTTACCGTTACCTACTGTCTTATCGAACGCAGGTCTCAGTTCATTCTCATCTAACATATCATCATCTAGATGTAGTGGTTTGTTCATGTGGATACCAAGGATACCTAGTGCTGTACGCCTGACAGATTCTTCAAGAGCGATGTAACCAACAGACTCACCCAGTCCTAACAGATGGTGTGCGATCTCACGACAGAACAAAGACTTCCCGATACCACTACCAGCAGTAACAGTAACAAGTTCACCCAACCTCATACCGTGAGTGATACTGTTCAGTCCGATAAACGGATACGGTTTGCTTTTGTGTTCCTCCTTATGAGAGATAACATCCCATAGTTCCTTACCGTTTACGATACCGTCCGGTCTGTACTCACGAGCGTCGAACAAGCACTGCACTAACTCTTTACTTCTGTTAGCAACAAGCATATCGTTCGCATCCTTTAGTGGTAGCTCTGCGATGTGTGCTTTGCCGGGTGTTAAGAGTGCTGCACATTCTGCTGCTCCCTTTCGTCCGACATCATCCATGTCAAAGCAGAAGACAACTTGTTCATAACGATCTAACCAATCGATAGCTTGTGCTATAAACTTCTTAGCTGCTCCTGCTCCGTTAGGTACACTGACGACTGGCCACTTGTTATCGAAAGCTTGGCTGATACTTAACGCATCCACCTCTCCCTCACATACAACCACTCGTCTGCCTCCGTCTCGCCAAAGGTGCTGACCGTACAATCCAATCAGCTCACCTCTAACTCTGAAACTTTTGTCAGCAAACCTAAGCTTCTGAGCACATGTCTTACCGTCTCTTGTTTTATAGTTAGCTATTTGTACGGGCTGACCATCCACCACACCCATCCAATAGCCCCACTTCCGGCAGGTATCTTCAGTTAGGTTTCTTCGTGCTATTGCTTGAGGCTGACCGCTTACAAACTCTCTCGGTGTTGGTTCTGTCACTCGTTCTCCTCCTCCAGCGTGACGGTTGCAACTGAAACAATGCCAGCTTCCGTCGTCGTTAGTGGCTCTTGCATCACTTGATCCGCACTTAGGGCAGGGTTGGTGTGTGTTGGTGAAAGCCATGATTTTGGTATAGTTTTATTTGCATATATTATGTTTTTCTTTTCGCACCAACGAGCGTAGGTAGTGTTGCTTCCTTTCCGTATCTTGTTGTAAGCATTCATGAATACGAGACGGATGTCTAGATGTGGATGTTGTTCTCGTACTAGTAAATGCTTCGTCCGATCCTCCACCGTCCATACACCCTTGGCTTCAATGATGATGCCGTTGGGTAGTATGAAGTCGGGAGTGTAAGTAGCTATCTTCTGATACTCTAACTTGATTGTTTCGTACTCAAAAGCAACACCACTACGCTGTAGCTGGTTAGCTAAGGTTTGTTCGAATCCAGAGCGGTACTTAGAAGTTGGCGATGACCTCTTCTTCCGTTTCTTCCGCATCGAATCCACCCTCTAAGTTCTCACCGCCATTAACAAATCCTTCTTCTTGTTCAGTGAATCCGAAGGAACTAGCAGCCTTAGCTGACACACCTCCTTCACCAAGCTTCAAGACTTGTACAGCTTCTAACTTGAAGGTCACTCCAAACCCAATAGCCGGACTGTTGTAAAAGCTAGGACGAAACGCTACTACTACTTCACTACCGCTCCACACTTGCACATCATCTTTTATTGGTTGAGCTTTGGAATCATATAGAGGCATGGATCGGTGATATGTTTCACCTGTACTTTTAAGCCTACCTCCGCCCTCCAGCTTCGTTTTAACAAGGAACCCACCATCAACTTCTTCAATGGGAAATTCACGCTGAGTTAACTTCTTACCGGGCTTTTCTTGCTGTGCTTCCTGCAACTCCTGTTCATACAGAGGTCTAAGTGTAGCTTTGATAGCATCAGCTTGCTCTTTATCCACAATAACATCACAAGTATACACGCCAA